>MDSW01208483.1_pt1 | contig 49501 bp, 50 predicted proteins | sample 811171 | NCBI WGS metagenome assembly MDSW01 (sample SAMN05326641, study PRJNA326480) | marine metagenome | isolation source: seawater | place: Atlantic Ocean: North West | collected 2012
AGTTAAAAAAAGTTAAAAAAAGTTAAAAAAAGTTAAAAATACTTAAAAAAACGAAAGAAAAACTAAAAAAAAGTTAAAAAAAGTTAAAAAAAGTTAAAAAAAGTTAAAAATACTTAAAAAAACGAAAGAAAAACTAAAAAAAAGTTAAAAAAGGTTAAAAAAAGTTAAAAATTAAACACAAAACGTAAAAAAATAAAAAAATAAAACGTAAATAAACAAAAAAATAGAGTAAATCTATTTAAAATTCTTATTTTTACCAAAAAAACAACAAAAAAACTATAAAGTTAATTTTTTAAATAAAAAAAAAGATTGTATTTTAATATTAGATCATTAAACTTTTATTTGAAACAAACTTTTAACCAACTTTAAGTGTTTTGGAGGATTTAAATGGCCATTAAACGTAAGAAGAAAAAGGTAGTTAAGAAGTCAGCTGCTAAGAAGAAAGTAGTTCGTAAAGCAGCTAAGAAAAAAGTAACAAAACGTAAAGCAGCGAAGAAAAAAGTAGCTAAAAGGAAAGTTAAAAAGAAAGCCAAAAAGAAAGTAACAAAACGTAAAGCAGCGAAGAAAAAAGTAGCTAAAAGGAAAGTGAAGAAAAAAGTAGCTAAAAGGAAAGTGAAGAGAAAAGTTGCTAAGAAAAAAGCAACTAAGCGTAAGGTAGCGAAGAAAAAAGCAACTAAGCGTAAGGTAGCGAAGAAAAAAGTAGCTAAAAAGAAAGTGAAGAGAAAAGTTGCTAAGAAAAAAGCGAAACGTAAGGTTTCAAGAAAGAGAAGGTAGTTTCGTTTAGCATGCAATATTAAAAAGGCCTCTTAGAGGCCTTTTTTTTATTTTAAAAATGACAAGTAGCCTTTGTTTTCTGATTCATTTATATACTTATAATCAAGTTCTTTCAAAAAATTTTCAAGATCTTTTTCTTTATGTCGACCAATATCTATACCAACTAGGACTCTTCCAAATGCAGACCCATGGTTTCTATAATGAAATAATGTTATATCCCAATCTTTTTTCATTTTATTTAAAAAATTAAGTAATGCTCCTGGTTTTTCTGGGAACTCAAATCTAAATAATTTCTCATTGATAATAGAACTTGGTTTGCCACCAACCATATATCGCAAGTGAAGTTTTGCAACTTCATCTTGAGTTAAATCAATATAATTATAATTTTGATTTTTTAAATCCAGAAAAATACTTTTTTTATCTTCTTGGAGATCATCTGTTTTTATGCCTACAAAAACGTCTGCAGAATTTTTATTTGAATACCTATAATTAAATTCACTAATACTTCTTCTTCCAATTACTTCACAAAATTTCCTAAAGCTTCCTGATACTTCTGGAATTTTAACTGACAACAAAACCTCTTTACCCTCACCTATTTCAGCGCGTTCTGTTACATGCCTTAATCTATCAAAATTTAGATTTGCCCCTGAATTTACTGCAAATATTATTTTATCTTTAATATTATTTTTCATAATGTATTTTTTCATACCTGCAACTGATAATGCGCCTGCAGGTTCTGACATCACTCTAGTATCTTCATATATATCCTTAATAGCGGCGCAGGTCTCATCTATAGATACTAGGACAACATCATCTACAAATTCTTTAGCTATTTTAAATGTTTTTTGTCCAATTTTTTTCACTGCGCACCCATCAACAAATAAACCAACTTGATCAAGGCTTGTTGGCTTACCAGCTTTAATTGAAGTGTATAATGTTGGAGCATCTTCAGACTCTACGCCAATAACCTTTGAGTTTGGATAGTATTTTTTCAAATAAACTGACATACCTGATATCAGGCCGCCTCCACCAACAGGAATGAAGAATATATCTGGTATTTTATCAGTTTGCTCTACAATTTCTTTTGCGACTGTGCCTTGTCCAGCAATAACCAAAGGATCATCAAATGGATGGATGAATACTCTGTTTTCTTTTTCTGATACTGAAAGCGCATAGTTGTATGCCTCATCAAAGGAATCGCCATATAGCTCTACATTTACACCAAATTTTTTTACAGACTCTATTTTTATTGATGGAGTAGTTTTTGGCATTACGATAATTGCATTAATATTCAATTTACTTGCAGACAAAGCTACTCCTTGAGCATGATTTCCAGCTGAGGCAGCAATTATACCTTTTTCTCTTTCTGCCTGAGAAAGATGGCTAATTTTATTGTATGCTCCACGACATTTAAATGAAAAGATTGGCTGTAAATCCTCTCTTTTTAAATAAATAGTATTTATATATTTATCGGAAATTTTATTTAGCAAAGAAATTGGTGTTTTTTGTGCAACATCATAAACTCTGCTGTTATCTATTTCTTTTACATAATTTATATTCATATATTTTTACTTAATTTTTTTAATTATATAGATTGCCTTAATTCTAATAAAGTATAGTATAACCATTCTAGTAAAAAATTATTATTATTATTATGACAGAAAAATGGGTACAAGGAGAAGTAGTTAGTATTAAACATTGGACTGAATCTCTATATTCAATTAAGATCAAAGCTCCTGAGGTAAAATTTACTGCTGGTCAATATACTAAAGTATGTCTCGAGATAAATAACGAAGAAATAGCAAGACCATACTCTTTTGTCAATTCACCAAATGAGGAATTTTTAGAATTTTATTCTGTCTATGTCCCCAATGGCCCGCTATCAACTGCTCTTCAAAAATTAAAAAAAGGAGATCCAATTAACATTGGAAGAGGTGGTAATGGTTTTTTAGTATTAAATGAAATTCCTAATATAAATGATCTATGGATGCTAGCTACGGGAACTGCTATTGGGCCATATCTTTCTATACTAAAAACTAGTGAGTCTTGGAATAAGTTTAAAAAAGCAATATTAGTTCATGCAGTAAGATATGAAAGAGAACTTACATACCAAGAAACAATTAATGACCTTAAGAATATTTATGGAGATAGATTTATTTATATAACTTATGTTAGTAGAGAAGAAGTAAAGAACTCCCTGCCAGGAAGAATTCCTTTAAGCATATCAAATGGTAAATTAGAAGAAAAAGCAAATATAAAAATCACTCCAAATGATAGTCATATAATGCTATGTGGAAATCCAGAGATGGTTAAAGATACAACAATTGAGCTAAATAAAATTGGACTTAAAAAACACAGAAGAAATTCTCCTGGCCATATAACTACAGAAAACTATTGGTAGGATCCCTCCACTACCTTATTTATTATTTTTCCAATTTTATCTATTTTACATTCAACAATATCACCATCTTTTAGAAATTCAGGAGGAGTACGTGCAAAACCAACACCACTTGGGGTACCAGTAGCAATAATATCACCAGGTTCTAAATATGTACTTTTTGAAATTGTTTGAATTTGAGTTGGAATATCAAAAATTTGATATTTTGTATTAGAATCCTGCTTTATATCTCCATTAACAGAACAAGAAAGATTTAAATTATGAGGGTCTTCTATTTCGTCTTTTGTTACAATGCAAGGACCAATAGGACACGCTCCTGGTAAACTTTTTCCTAGAAAAAATTGCTTATGATTTCTTTGAATATCTCTCGCAGATATGTCATTTAAAACTGTATATCCGAAGATATATTCGTAAGCATTTTCTTTTTTTATATGAATTCCCCTTTTACCAATTATTATTGCTAATTCTGATTCCCAGTCTAACTCCTTTGAAACATCTTTTCTTAAAGGTATATCAGCATAAGGATCATTTATGCTTAGAGTTGATTTTGTAAAAATTATTGGATATTTAGGTCTTTTAATATCTTTTAAAAAAACCTTTTCTGATTCTTTTATATGATCTTCATAATTCAAACCCATACACATTATATTTTGTTGTGGTCTAGATATTGGAGATAAAATATTTTTTTTTGAGATTTTATATTGTTGTAAATTAGACTTAGCTATAAAATCTTTCAATTTTATTATATTGGAATCACTATTAAGAAAATTTTCTATTGTTAAAAATTCTTTGGGACAATTCTTGAAAGTTCCTGGAATTAAGAAGTCTTCGTCATTATTACTAATAGCTAATAAAGAAGAATTATTTAAATTAACCATATAAAATCTCATTTTTACTCCGTTTTCTTTATGTGGCGCACATATTTTGGTTTGTCTCTCAACAAAATATTAATTAATTCACACTCTATATTAATTTCATAATCCATTTTGTTAAATTTAATTGTTATATAAATATCACCTTTTTTTTCAAAAGGTAAAATTAACATATTCTTATACGTATAAAAATCATAACTTACAGATATTTCAGATATTTTTTCATCTTGATATTCTTTAAGCTTATTTTTTTTTACTTTTTTTAAAAGAATTTCACCATCTTGTTTCCACAGCGTTTTTTCTTCAGCATCATCCATTGTTTTACGAATATATGCATCTATGAAAGCCATTCTGATACTATCACTCTCACTGATTATTTTAACAGGTAAATCCTCTAATTGAATAATTCTAAAACTCATTAATTTGAAAAATATTTTTTAATATAATCTTCATAGCTTTCTTTTTGATTTTTTTCTAAATCATTTTGCTTTTTTAAAGAATCAATTGACTCTTTTTCAAGAGAATTCATAATAACATTATCTGTATCGAGTTTGTTAAAATATTTTTTTTGTTTTGATATATTATTCATAGTAAATTCATAAAAACTTAATTGATTTTCTGTCATTTCTGTAAGCACTCTATCTGATGGGAGACAATTTTTTTCTTTTATTTTTTCTTTTTGTATTTTTACACAATCCTTATATTTTTCATCTTTTGTTATAGAAAATATTAAGGAAGCTATTTTTTCTATTTCATCTAGTATTATACCTAATTTATCAAGTAATAATTTTTCTTTGCCTTTTATAGTAAGCTTTAGTTTTCTATCTCTACCTTTATGAGCAACGTTTGTAAGATTTTTTTTAATTTCTATAAGTTCGTTCTGTGAAATTTTACTGTCATTGGAAAATAAACTATGCATAATTAATAACTCTGTAAAATACATTTGATCGATATCTATACCTGCTTTAGAAAAAATATTGTTATCTATGGATCTTAATTCAATATAATCAACGCCACTAATATTTAATCCTTTTGATGGTCTAAGTTCTAGGTTTGGATTTGGTTTTGGTCTTACCGTACTGTAATATTCATTTTCTATTTGTAAGATATTTGAATTTATCTGTTTATAATAGCCTTCACTAAAAACACCAATTTTCTCGTACTCACCACTATTTTTTTTTATTGCACTATTTAAACTTTTAACATAATTTTTTAATGAGTTATAATCAATGTGAACTCCCATATCTTCTTCCTTATTATTTTGATAACCAATATCACCCATTCTTAATGATGTTGCATATTTTTCATAGTACGTATATTCGTCAAATGATTCTAATGAATTTTTTTTTCCTGATAAATATGATTTACAAACAGCAGGTGAACAACCAAAAAGATATGGTATCACCCAACCATTTCTTAATAAATTTCTAGATATTATAAAGTATTGTTCAGACTTAAAGTCCTTAATTTCTTTATTTGACTTTTTAAATGCAGAAAATTGTTCCCAAAATTTTTCACAAAAAGAATAGTTATAATGAATGCCAGATATGACCTGCATAATTCTTCCATATCTATTTCCCAAGCCTCTTCTATAAGTTGTCTTCATTCTTCCTGGATTTGAAGTACCGTAATAAGCAATCGGAATACTTTTTTCGCCAGCAATGATACAAGGCATGCTTGCAGGCCATAAATATTCGTCTTCTAAATTTTCATAAACATAAGCTATAATATTTTCTAAATAATTTATTGCTTCTAAATTTGAAGAACACGGCGGGGTTACCATTTCTAGTAGTGCCTCAGAATAATCAGTTGTAATAAATTTATTAGTTAGAGAAGATCCAAATTTTTTTGGATGCATTTTGTAAGAAATTGTTCCGTTCTTATCAACTCTTAAAGACTCTTTTTCAAGCCCAATTTTTGAATTTTTTAAATGTAAAGAACAAGGATGTGAAGATAAATTTTTTAGAAACTTATCAATCATAAATATTTACCTAATTTAAAAAGAAAATTAATAACCCTAAAAGCTTTAATTTTTATCTAGATTTATTTTTCATCATAATCGGCGAATCTAGCTGCTATCTGCATAATAACGACAGCTAAAACTACTGCGCCAATTGTAATCCACGCCCAACCAGTCATAATAATACACTCCTTTAAACTTTAATTTATTTTATCATGGATTTAAGCCTTTTCCAGTCAAATAATGGACCAGGATCTAATTTTCTTCCAGGAGATATATCAGAATGTGCAACGGTTCTTTCTATGTTTAGACTCGGATACTCTTTAAAGAGTATGTGTAAAATTTCAGATAATTTAATATATTGATTATCTTCGAAGGAGATATCTTCACAGCCCTCTAACTCAATCCCGATAGAAAAGTCATTACAATTTTCTCTACCATTATAAGAAGATTTACCTGCATGCCACGCCCTTTTATTAAAAGGTACAAATTGAATAACTTCTCCATCTCTTTTTATATATAAGTGTGATGAAACTTTCATGTCTCTTATGGAATTAAGATACTCTTGATTAGTATGTGATAATTTATTCAAAAAGAATTCCTCTACATAAGTATTACCAAATATTGTTGGTGGCAAACTAATGCTATGAATCACTATAAGAGAGATATCTTTTTCATCTGGTCTTACATTATAATTTGGAGATTCAAGATATTTCACTCCATCAAGTATATGATTTTTTATTTTCATATTTATATTATGCAAAAAAAAAGCCCTAACTTGCAGGACTTTTTTATTTATTTTACAAATTAATTTAATTTACATCATGCCGCCCATGCCGCCCATGCCGCCCATGCCGCCCATTGGATCCATGCCGCCGCCATGTGAATGTCCGCCATCTTCTTCTTCAGCAGGTAACTCAGCTACCATTGCTTCTGTAGTTATCATTAGACCAGCTACAGAGGCTGCATTTTGAAGTGCAGATCTTGTTACTTTTGTTGGATCAAGGATACCCATTGCAATCATATCGCCAAATTCTCCAGTTGCTGCATTATAACCTTCATTTGAATTTTTACTTTCAATTACTTTAGCCAAGATTACAGAAGCCTCATCGCCAGCGTTACCAACAATTTGTCTTAATGGTTCTTCCATTGATCTCCTTAATATATTTATTCCCATGTTTTGATCTGCATTATCACCTTCTAGATCTTTTATCGCGGAAATTGCTCTAATTAAAGCTGTCCCACCACCTGGGACAACACCCTCTTCAACAGCTGCTCTAGTTGCGTGTAAAGCGTCCTCTACTCTTGCTTTCTTTTCTTTCATCTCAACTTCTGTTGCTGCACCAACTTTTATAACTGCAACACCACCAGCAAGTTTTGCCATTCTTTCCTGAAGCTTCTCTTTATCATAATCAGATGTAGCTTCTTCTATTTGCGCACGTATTTGATCAACTCTTCCTTTAATTTGATCTGCGCCCCCAGATCCATCAATAATAGTAGTATTTTCCTTCGAAATATTTACTTTCTTTGCTGTACCAAGATCTTCTAATGTAACTTTTTCTAGAGATAATCCCACTTCTTCAGAGATTACCGTTCCACCTGTAAGGATAGCAATATCTTCCAACATTGCTTTTCTTCTATCACCAAATCCAGGAGCTTTAACTGCAGAAACTTTAACAATACCTCTTATAGAATTGACTACTAAAGTTGCAAGAGCTTCACCCTCTACATCTTCAGCAATTATTAGAAGTGGCTTTCCGGCCTTTGCTACTGACTCTAATAAAGGTAACATTTCTCTTATATTTGAGATTTTCTTGTCGTGCAATAGGATAAAGGGCTCATCAAGATCACAAGTCATGCTTTCTTGATTATTTGCAAAATATGGAGATAAGTAACCCCTATCAAATTGCATACCTTCAACAACCTCTAATTCATTCTCTAATGAATTACCCTCCTCTACTGTGATAACACCTTCCTTTCCGACTTTGTCCATTGCATCAGCTATAATATCACCAACTTGAGAATCAGAATTAGCAGAAATACACCCTACTTGTGCAATTTCTTTATTATCTGCGCAAGGTTTAGAAATATTTTTTAATGCCGCTACTGATTCCAATACTGCTTTATCTATTCCTCTTTTTAAATCCATTGGGTTCATACCAGCAGCTACTGACTTCATTCCTTCTCTTACTATAGCTTGGGCTAGTACTGTAGCAGTTGTTGTTCCGTCTCCAGCAACATCTGATGTTTGAGAAGCTACTTCTTTAACCATCTGCGCGCCCATATTCTCGTATTTGTCTTTCAACTCTATTTCTTTTGCAACCGATACCCCGTCTTTTGTAACTGTTGGAGCTCCAAACGCTTTATCTAAAACCACATTTCTTCCTTTAGGTCCAAGGGTTGCTTTTACGGCATTAGCTAATAAATTTACACCTGCCACCATTCTTTGACGTGCTTCATCACCAAATCTAACTTCTTTTGCTGCCATTTTATTTCACCTTTAATATTATTTAATTTAAAAATTATTATTCTATTATTGCCATAATGTCATCTTCTTTCATTACAACAAGTTCATCAGAATCTACCTTAACTTCTGTTCCTGAATATTTGCCAAACAAAACCTTATCACCAACTTTTACATCTAGAGGCTGTGTATTACCATTTTCAAGTATTTTCCCTTTTCCAACAGCTATAACCTCCCCTTTAATAGGTTTTTCTGTAGCGCTATCCGGTATAACGATCCCACCAGGAGATGTTCTCTCCTCTTCCATTCTTTTTATGACAACTCTGTCATGCAAAGGTCTAATTTTCATAACTATAACTCCTGCGATATTAAATTATTTTTTAGCACTCTCTTTAGGAGAGTGCTAATTTTATGTATTAGTGAGAAAAAGTCAAGAATTAATTATCTGGATCTATATCTATATAGTCCTTTTCTTTTCCATCCTTTGATTTGAAATTTTGATAATTATTAATAAGCTTGGCAATTACAAGTTGCACTAACAAAACCCTCGAAAAAGGAAACAATAAAATGACACCAAGAAAATCAGTAAAGAAACCTGGTATAAATAAAAAAATTCCACTCACTAATAAAAGAAATTTACTTAGCATCTCAACACCAGGATTATGTGTATTAAGTATTGACTGTCTAGCTTGTGTAAATGAAGACATTCCCTGATATTTTATCGTTACCATTCCTAAGAATGCTGTGAATAAAGTTAATAAAATAGACGATAACGCGCCGATTTCAGTTCCAATTTGTACAAAAAAATAAATTTCAATTAATGGTAAAAATATTATAACGAAGAGAAAATATTTCATATTATTTTATTCTCTGTGCTTTCTTCATAAAGTCTTTTTGTTTCTTGTCTATTTTTTTCTAAATTTATATTATTATTATCCCAGCCGTTTAGCTCGTTTTTTATAATTTCTGTCATGGCTTTAATATTATAATCGCTATCATTTAATGCTGGAATATAATTAAAAGATTTGCCACCTGAAGAAAAAAATAACTCCCTGCTTTGCATGTTTATTTCTTCTAATGTCTCTAAGCAGTCGCATAAAAAACCAGGACAAAAAACATCGATACTTTCCACTCCTGATTTAGCAAGATTCTCTATTATATCGTCAGTATAAGGTTGCAACCACTTTTGTGTTCCAAATCTTGATTGAAATGTGACAGAATACTCATTTTTTGAAATATTTAATTTTTCAGCTATTAATCTTGCAGTTTTCTGACAATAACAATGATATGGGTCTCCTTTAAATAAATTAATTTGTGGCAGACCATGAAAAGAAAAAATTAATTGATTTGATTTTCCTTTTTTTCCCCAATATGTTTCTATTCTATTCACACAAGCATCAATATAATTTTTATCATCATGATAACTAGATAAAAATCTTATATCTGGTAAATTACGCCAAGTTGTTAGTTCTGCAGATATTTTATCAAATATTGATGCTGTGGTAGCAGCTGAATACTGAGGAAACATTGGAATTACAGATATTTTATTGACATTTTTCTTTTTAAAATTCTCTAATGCTTTTTTTATTGATGGATTTCCATACCTCATAGCCAAATCAATAATTAAATTTTTTTGATAAGAATCTTCTGACATTTTAATTTTTTCAATTATTTTTTTTGAATTAACTAAAAGTGGAGAGCCATCTTCAAGCCAAATTTTTTCATATAGTTTTTTACTTTTCCTAGGTCTTATATTTAAAATTATTAAATTTAAAATTAACCACCATATTATTTTAGGTATTTCAACTATTCTAGGGTCAGATAAAAATTCTTTTAAATACTTCCTTACATCCCGAGTAGTTGGAGCATCTGGTGTTCCTAAATTTACAAGTAGAACACCGATATTTCTCTTATCACCATGGTTATAATTTTCGTTAGACTTATATTTCATATATTTCAAACATTATAAACTAAAGGAAATTTTTTTGATAATAGTATATTTATACTTAGATCCTATTTCTTAAAGGACTTGTTCTAGGAAAATGTTGCTTTAGAAATTCCATTTGATCGCATAATATTGTTTTTCCTTGAAGGAATATATATTCAGCATGTGTTGGGACAAAAGGAATAGCTAAAAGTTCCATCTTCGCTTGTTCTGGCGTTCTACCAGCCTTAGCGTTATTGCATCTTTTGCACGCTGAGACAACATTTACCCATTTATCTTTTCCACCTTGAAATAATGGAGTGACATGATCTCTTGATAAATTATCTGAACTAAATTTTAATCCACAATATAAACATAAATGATCATCCCTATTAAAAAGAGTTCTATTATTTAATGGGGGTGCATATTGCATGGCAAGAGTCTGATTATTTCCGTATGTAGCAATTATAGAATTAACGTGAACTTGACTTCTTAAATTTGTTTTTGCGTTTATTCCTCCACGTATAGTCATTATATTTGTTCCGCAAGTGTATGCTATTTGCCCGTTAAAATGGAGCCTAACAGCATCTTGGTATGCTACCCATTCTAAAGGCATTCCTGAAATGTCTGTTCTAAGTATTTGCTGTCTTAAAATATCCAAAATATAGCCCTTTGCGATTAATTAAGGTGTAAAATATCATTTATTAGCAAAAAAATTAAAGATACATCAATTACATTACAAAAAAATTACACAAAGATAAATACTTTATTTAAAAAAAATGAAAAAAAATATAGCCCAAATAGCAATTGTCAAACCATTGCATAACCTTTTCGACTATGAAATACCTAAAAAATTCCAGGATCTTAAAGTAGGAGCAAGGGTAAAAGTTGAATTTGGTAAAAAAGAAGTTATAGGGTTTGTTATAGGCGTAAAAGAATTAGAAAGAAAAAGAGATTATAAATTGAAAAAAATTATAGAAGTTATCGATAAAAAACCGTTTTTAGATATAGAAACAATAGACTTATTCAAATGGATTTCAAATTACTATCATTCCCCAATAGGACAAGTAATTGGTATCGGCACACCTTATTTATTTAGGCAGGGGAAAAATACTTTAAGTGGCACAATTAAAAAATACCCAAACAATAGTAATACCCAAAAATTATATGTGTTAACAAATGAACAAGACGACGCAGTAAAAACTATAAAAAAATCAATAAATAGATACGAATCATTTTTACTCGATGGCATAACTGGTAGCGGCAAGACAGAAGTATATAAAAAAATTCAAGAAGAAATATTAAAGAATAATTTACAAACTTTAATTATAGTGCCTGAAAAAAATTTAATTCCCGAGTTATTAAAATATTTTTACTATAATAAATTAAGAGTAATAGAGTATCATTCATCTTTAACACCTAAACAAAAATTTGAAAACTGGAATTTAATACAAAATTGTGAAGCTGATGTAATAATTGGTACAAGATCTTCTGTATTTTTAAAAATTCCAAAACTTGGTTTAATTATAATTGATGAAGAACATGATATATCTCATAAAAATAACTCTGAGACAAAATATAATGCCAGAGATGTTGCAGTATATAGGGCTTCGAAAAAAAATATTCCAGTAATTCTTGGTTCCGCAACACCATCTTCCGAAACAATTTTAAATGTCTTAAACAAAAAATATACTCAAATAAAAATGAGAAAGCGAATAAATGATAAGAAATTACCATCATTAAAATTAATAAATATGTCTAATAAAAAGAATACAATTTTGTCAGACGATGTGATTTCAGAAATAAATTTAAAAATTAAGATGAGGGAGCAAACTTTAATTTTTTTAAATAGAAGAGGTTACTCGCCAATTTTAAATTGCAGAGACTGTAATTGGATACCGCAATGCCCAAATTGTAATTTAAATATGACATATCATAAAAAAAATAATTTTCTTATGTGTCATCATTGTTCAAAAAATATAAAATTTAAAAATATCTGTCATAGTTGTGGATCAGAAGATATTGCATATATTGGAGAAGGCACAGAAAAGATTGAAGAGGTAATAAATAAAGAATTTAAAAATGCAAATATAGTGAGAATTGACTCTGATAATACAAGAAAGAAAGGGCAAGCTGAGAAAATTTTCAAAGATATTATGGAAAACAAGTTTGATATTATTATTGGAACCCAAATGCTTTCCAAAGGACACAATTTCCCGAATATTACTCTTGTTATTATTATGAATATTGATCAAAGTTTATTTAGCCCTAGATTAAAAGCAATTGAACAATTAGCACAACAACTTATACAAGTTTCTGGTCGGTCTGGAAGAGGCGAACTTCCTGGAAAAGTTATTTTGCAAACAGCTTATCCAGAAAATGAAGACTTAAAATGTCTCATTACTAAGGGCTACGAAAATTGGATTAATAATTTATTAGATTTAAGAAAAAATTTAGGGCTTCCACCATTCAGAAACTGGGGTATATTCCATGCAAAAGCTAAAAAATACCAGGATGCAGAAAATTTTTTAGAAAATATAAAAAAAATTATTGAACAAAAAAACAAGATAGAAATATTTGGGCCAATGCCATCTATAATGCAAAAAAAAGCAAACCTATTTAATTTTAACCTTATTATACAAGCAAAAAACAAATCTATATTAAATTATGCTATCAAAGATTGTATTCCTCTTATAAAGGATATACCCTATCAAAATAAAGTAAGATGGTCTGTTGATATAGATCCAGTTGACTATGATTGAGAAATTCTGTGAAAAATACCATAAAAGATGCAATAAAGAAATCTCTCGATAAAACTATCGAAAATAATAATATCAGCATCGATATTATTGAAATTAATATATGCAAAGATAAAAAATTTGGTGATTTTTCTTCAAATATTGCCATGAAATTAGCATCAAAGTTTAATTATAAGCCTAAAGAATTCGCAAAAGAAATTATAAAAAATATTGAAAAAAATGAAAGTATATTAAAAATTGAAATTGCAGGACCAGGATTTATAAATTTTTTTACATCAGATATTTCTAAATACTCGGTAATAGAAAATATATTCAAAGAAAAAGAAAGCTTTGGTAAAAACAACGTTGGAAAAGATTTAAAAATACTTGTTGAATTTGTCTCAGCAAACCCAACTGGGCCTTTGCATGTCGGCCATGGTAGAGGAGCAGCATTTGGAGATTGTATATCTAATTTATTAATAGAAAACGGATACGAAGTTTCTAGAGAGTATTATGTAAATGACGCAGGGAAACAAATTGATATTCTCACAATTTCCGTATTACAAAGATACCATGAATTAATAAATGACAGTGATAAATTTTCTTATGATGATTTATATAAAGGAGAATATATATGGGATATTGCCGCTGAAGTTCATAGAAATTTTAAAACAAAATTTCAAATTAAGGATCTTAAAGATAAAAAAAATGATTCAATAGATGAATATATATCATATGCAAAAAACATCTTAACCATATCAAAATTCGAAGAAATAAAAAAAATAGCAGTAGACTTTATTTTAAATGATATAAAAAAGACTCTAAACTTAGCTGGTATAGCATACAATTCCTGGTTTTTAGAATCATCTTTATTAAAAAATAATTCATTAAAAGAAATTATAGAAAATCTTGAAAAAAAGAATTTAACTTATACTAAAGATAACGCAATGTGGTTCAAATCAAGTAGCTTTGGCGATGAAAAAGATAGAGTATTACTGAAAGAGAATAAAGATCATACATATTTGTCTACAGACATTGCATATCACCGAGATAAAATAAAAAGAGGTTTTCATAAAGTCATAAATATTTGGGGAGCAGATCATCATGGATATGTATCAAGAATAAACAGTGCTTTTAATATATTTGCAAAAGGTAAGTCAGAGTTAGTAATTTTATTGGTACAATTTGCAAATTTATATAGAGGAAATGAAAAAGTTTCTATGTCAACTAGATCTGGAGAATTTGTAACATTAGAGCAATTAATCAAAGAAGTTGGTAGCGATGCAACTAGATTTTTTTATTTAACTAGAAAATCAGATCAACATATGGATTTTGATATAGAATTAGCAAAATCAAATAATAGCAATAACCCTGTTTATTATGTTCAATATGCGCACGCCAGAATTTGCAGCATCTTTAGACAATTAAAAGAAAAAAAAATGAATTATGAGTACGAAAAGGAAATTCTTCATCTGTTAGATAAAGAAGAAGAACTAAAAATTATAAAAAAACTTTCTATTTATCCAGAAATAATTATTAATTCCTCAAAAAAATATGACCCTCACTTATTAACAAATTACATGGTTGAATTAGCCCAAGAAATACATTCATATTATAATAAATTCCAGATTTTAGTTGATGACAAAAACTTAAGAAATGCAAGGCTATCTTTAATTAAATCAGCTAAATATATTTTCAATAATAGTAGCAAGATTATAGGTATTGAGATGCCTGAAAAAATGTAATTTAAATGAAAAAAAATAAAATTTTAAATCTCTTTTTCAGATCCTTTATCTTCTTTATATTAGCTTTATTAACTTATTTTATTTTTTCTAAAAAAAATTATGATTTTTTATTTATGTATAAAAAATATATTGAAAGTAATTTTCAAAAAGAAAATATAAAAAACGAAAATAAATATATTGTACAAATTGGAATATTTGCAAATAAGTCTGAAGTGGATAAAATTAAAGCAAAATTAACTCTTATAGGGCTGACAGCTAAATTAAATAATTATTTGTTAAATGGTAAACTTACTACTAAAATTACATTAGGACCATACAATAAAGATGTGTATATTAAAACAATTAAACTTCTTCAAATGAATAACATAGAATATTTTTTAATTAATGAGTGATATTAATAATTTAAAATCAGAAAATAGATCATATCCTAAGACAATTGATATTCTTGATGGTTCTCCTAAGTATGATATCAAAACTAGACAGCAAAAAATTGAATTAATTAAGCAATTATTAAAAGAAAAAGATGCAAAAATAATAGCTCACTATTACACACATGAAGATATTCAAGAGGTAGCAGAGCTTACAGATGGTAATGTTTCCGATTCATTAGAAATGGCTAAATTTGGGCAAAATCAAAGCTCTAAGACGCTAATTGTAGTTGGAGTAAAGTTTATGGGAGAAACTGCCAAAATTTTAAATCCCGAAAAAAAGATACTTATGCCAACTCTTGAAGCTGAGTGTTCTCTTGACCTAAATTGCCACGCTGAAGAATTAAAGAAATATTCTAATAAATACCCTGACAGAGAGATTGTGGTTTATGCAAATACTAGCGCAGAAGTAAAAGCCCTTGCTGACTGGGTTGTTACATCAAGTATTGCAGTAAAATTAATTGATTATTTAAGAAAAAAAAATAAAAAAATTATATGGGCTCCAGATAAATATCTTGGTGACTATATTCAAAAGAAAACAAACGCTGATATGAAAATATGGAATGCAAGTTGTATAGTTCATGAAGAATTTAAAGCTGAAGCATTAAAAAATTTAATTAGTAAAAATAAGGATGCCGCTGTTTTAGTTCATCCAGAATCTCCAGAGGAGGTAATAAATCTTGCTGACGTTGTAGGATCTACCTCCCAATTAATAAATGCTTGTAAAAAATTACCAAATAAAAAAATGATTGTTGCAACAGACAATAGAATTTTTTATAAAATGAGAAAAGCTGCGCCTGAAAAAATACTTATTGAAGCTCCGACTGCTGGTGAAGGTGCCACTTGCTTGAGTTGCGCACATTGTCCTTGGATGGCTATGAATAACCTTGATAACTTAATTGATACATTAATGAATGAAAATAACGAGATAAAAATTGATGAAAGTATTAGAAAAAAGGCATATGTATCAACTAATAAAATGATAGATTTTTCAAAGACATTATAAAAAAAACGTGCATATAAAAAATATGCACGCTCTTTTAAAGACACTATAAGTTTATTGTTTGAACTCTGGATATGCTTCCATACCACATTCTGCGACATCAACACCAACGTCTTCTGATTCTTCAGAAATTCTGATACCAATAACCGCTTTAAGAATACCCCAAAAAATTAATGCCATTACAAATGTCCAAGCAAAAATTACTGCAGCACCATATATTTGTGCACCTAATGTTGCATCACCATTTGATAGAACAACAGCAATTAAACCCCATATTCCACAAGTACCATGAGCAGAAATAGCCCCAACAGGGTCGTCAATTTTTGATTTATCTAAAACAATAATTGACAGAACAACCAATATTCCACCTATTGCACCAATAATTGCAGCTAGTTCAGGAGTAGGTGCTAATGGCTCAGCTGTTATTGATACTAATCCACCAATCGCCCCATTAAGAGACATTGATAAATCATATTTTCCAAAAAGTATTTTTGAAAATATTAAAGCAGCAACAACACCACCTGCAGCTGCAGCATTTGTGTTTACAAATACTAATGCCACTGCATTTGCCTCACCAACATTCGAGACCATTAACTCTGATCCACCATTAAATCCAAACCAGCCTAACCATAGTATAAATGTACCTAAAGTTGCCAATGGCATATTAGCTCCTGGAATAGCATTTATTTTTCCATTTTCATATTTTCCTTTTCTTGCTCCAAGTAACAGGACACCAGCAAGTGCTGCGGCTGCCCCACATAAATGCACTACTCCAGATCCAGCAAAATCAGAAAAACCAGCAGCATCTAAGAATCCACCACCCCATTTCCAATATCCTTGAATTGGATATATTAGTCCTGTCATTACTACACAGAATAATAAAAATGATGAAAGTTTCATTCTTTCAGCTACTGCACCAGAAACAATTGACATTGCCGTAGCTACAAACACAACTTGAAAGAAAAAATCCGATAAACCGGAATAGTAAACGTCACCACCGCTCGCTACAACATCTGCAGCTACGTTGTCTCCGCTTCCTAAAAAGAAATTGACTGCTGGTATTACACCATCACCTTCAGCTGGATACATAAGATTATATCCAACTAGCATATACATAATAGATGCTATTGAATATAAAGCTATGTTTTTTGTTAGTATTTCAACAGTGCTTTTTGAACGTACTAAACCAGCTTCAAGCATAGAAAATCCTGCAGCCATCCACATTACAAATGCACCCATTACTAAAAAGTAAAACGTATCAAGTGCATATGCTAATTCTATTACTTGTCCTTCCATAATTTAAACCCTCTCTTTAGTTAACTCTTTAAGTGTTATAAAGCTTCAGAACCTGTTTCGCCTGTACGAATACGTATTGCTGATTCCAGATTCATTATAAAAATCTTACCGTCTCCAATCTTTCCTGTATTAGCTGATTGAGTGATCGCTTCAACTGCTTTATCAGACATATCATCTGAAACAGCAACTTCCACTTTCACTTTAGGTAAGAAATCAACAACATACTCGGCTCCTCTATAAAGCTCTGTATGCCCCTTTTGTCTTCCAAAACCTTTTACCTCAGTAACTGTTATACCTTGCACACCGATATCAGATAGTGCATTTCTAACATCATCTAATTTAAATGGTTTTACTATTGCTATTATTAGTTTCATTTTTTTACTCCAAAATTTACTGTAAGCACTTATATGTATGCATTAAACGTGCCAATATTTATATTATCTGAATCATTTTTTTAACGTTATATAAGGCAATCATAAAAAAAATTCAGGGTTCTTTAAATCTTAAGGGTTTAAATTGAATGCACATTTTTAGTGCACCCAATAACGAGTATACCGTTAGCAAAAAAAAAGGGAAGGTTTTGAACCTTCCCATAATGATCAGCCTTCTGGCTTCTCGAGGAGTCTTAAGTAAGGAGTCTTAAGAATAAATCCTAAATTTCATTTTTTTAGAATGAAGTGCCTAGCGAGAATACAAATCTCGAGAAGTCACCGTCTTCTTGTGTATCAGATGCTGTAGCTAACTCTTTTTCAGATAAAACAAATGCTGCTGATAAATCAAAATCACCAACCGATCTTGAATAACCTAGTTCCATCCAATCTGCGTCAACTTCACTCTTGGCAGCGTCATCTTCTGTCACACCCCAAGTTCCAAACAACACATAAATTCCCATATAATCAGCTGAAACTGTTAAAACGTCATAATCAGTTTCAGTTTGGTTTGTGGCTGTGTTTTCACCAATTGCATAATCAACTGCAAAAGATAAATTTTCAGTAGCCGAAAGGCCTAACCCAATATTAACTTCATCGTAATCGTCATCAAAAGCATTAGCGCCTTTGTCTGTGTATCTATAAATTGTGTATCCAATAGATGCTGAGATAGAATCTGTTACATCAAAGCCAAATCCTGCATATACGTCATACTCAAAACCTCTATGAGTATTAGTATTCCAACCACCTTCTTGTAAATCAGCAAACCAGGTACCAACGTAGAAATTACCATATTCTATATCAAAACCACCCATAGCCGAGCTTCCTGCTTGATGTATACCTCTATAAATATAGTCAGACATAAAGCCCATATTTCCACTATATGATATTTCACTTGCATTGGCTGATAACGAAGTTGTACAAATAGCTAGTACGCCAATGAAAAAATTTCTTGTTTTCTTAAACATTATGATCTCCTTTTATTAACTTTTATATTACATAAGTAAGTATGCAATCTTTGTGCCAATAATTGACCAACTCTTCAAATTTTGAATAGGCATAATATAAAAATGATAAGTTTAAATATAATTAAAGATAAGTTAATATCTGTCTAATTAATACTAGGAATATGAAATGTTTAAGTTTGATCCAAAAAATGTAGATGATATTGCAAATAAAATTAAAGCCATCATGCCAGATTCTCTTAAAACATCAAAGGAAGAGATGCATAAAACACTAAAGTCAGGCGCAGAGGGGGTTCTTCAAAAACTTGATTTAGTATCTAGAGAAGAGTACGACGTTCAAGCTGCAGTCCTTCAAAAATGTCAGGACAGAATTAAAGAACTTGAAAAAAAAATTTCTGAATTAGAAAGTAATAATTAATCACTCAACTGACTGTATAATATAATCTACACCCATTTCAATATACTTGTCATCTAAATCAGAACGACCACCTTTTGCTGGCATAGCCCCAATACCATTTATAGCGTTGTAATAGAGTTTGTCTTTTCCTTTACTTAATCTATTCTGCCAATCAGCTTTATTAGCATATTTTGGAGAATTTAGAATACCTGATGTATGGCAACTCTGACATACTGCGTTGTATACTTCTTCACCAGAGCTATAAAGGTCAGTTTTAACTAATTCACCTTTTGACTTAACTTCTGCGGTTTCAGTGTCAGAATAGTTCAATTTACCAACTGGTTCAATTCTGCTAACAACTGAATTTGTAGTAAACGAATCAGTTTTTTTTGTTTCTGGAGAAACAATCTGCGCTATAAAAAATATTATAAAAAATATAACTAATAATAGCCCCATAACACCTAAAAAAAATGTTGTAAATTGTTTATCATTCATTCGTCGTATTCCTTATATTTCCTTTAAAATTAAATAATTTAGAGAGCGCCTAATAGGAGTTGAACCTATATCTTCAGCTCCGGAGGCTGACGCTCTATCCTATTGAGCTATAGGCGCGAATCATTTTTTTATCCTATTTGCTCTTTCTATACCTATCACGTGATCGGTAATTTCTAGCATTCTTTTATAAGTTTTTGCCATTCTACCAGAAATCTTATACTTATCATTTATTATAATTGCTGGGACACTATCAATTTCATATGATTCAAGTTTATAATTAGCTTCTTTTACCTGATCAGATACATAATCTGAATTTAATATCTCCTTAACTTTTTTTATATCAACTTCTTGGCTATCAAAAAACTTTAAGATCGAATCAACTGATGAAAATTTTCTTTGTTGCTCGTGATATGCATAAAAAAAGTTCTTATGTAATTCATTTGAATTTTTTAGCTGAAAAATTGTATAAAATACTTTGGCGTGCAATAGCCAAGGTTTATTAAATACAACTGGCATTTTTTCAAAGCTTATATCTTTATCTTCTTTTGTTTTCCATTTGTCAAAATAATCTTCAATAATATAACAATGGGGACAACCGTACCAAAAAGCCTCTATCACAATTATCTTATTGCTTTTTTTTAGTTGATAGTCTGAAGGATTATTATGCATTAACTCATAATCAACTCCTGCTTCAAAATTATCTGCTGAATATGAAATTGAGGAAAATAAAATGAAAAGAAATAATAGTTTTTTCATCATAAAATTAATATAAGCCTTGTAAATACTCTGCTAACGCTTTCATTTCTTTATTTGATAGCTTAAAAGAAATTACACTCATGATAGAGAAATTCTTTCCATAAGATTCCCTATTATCATAGTCTTCTTTATACTCTTCCAATCTATGCTCAAGATATGCTGCGTGCTGACCAGATATTTTAGGGTATCCGGTTCTATCTATACCTAAACCTTGCGGCCCATGACAGGAAATACAAGCTGGGATTTCTCTGTCCTCAATACCTGCGCGATAAATCTCTTGCCCAAGTTTTATAATCTCATCACTTGCGCTTACTTTGCCTTTGGTTGCCTCAATACTATTATAATAATTTGATAAATCTATAATATCTTGATCAGATAAGCCCATAGCCTGTGGGCTCATTAACGCATTTTTTCTTATACCGTCTCGAAATAGATGTAATTGCTCTATAAGATATTTCTTACTTTGTTGTGACAAATTTGGCCATTCTGGGTTATTACTTTTCTCAACTCCATGGCAAGCAGTACATGCTAATGCTTTACTCTCCCCTGCCTTTATTGAAGCCTCATCTGCTAAGATATAATTTGAGAAAAATAAGGGTATGAGGCATAAATATATAATTTTGCCAAATTTCATTTGCTGCATTTATACTCCTCTAATTATTTCGTAATTCCATTTTTAAACATTGTATACTATTTTATAAAAAACCAATATATCTAAAATGACAAAAATGGCCTTTAATATTAAAAAATCTTGTTTTGTTAAAAGTGCGACCAAGCCATCACATTTTCCAGATGATATATACCCAGAATACTTTTTTGCTGGAAAATCAAATGCTGGAAAATCAAGCCTACTTAACAAAATATGTAATAGAAAAAACCTTGCTATTACGAGTAAAACGCCTGGAAGGACACAACTAATTAACTTCTTTTTGATAAATAATAGTATTAGTTTTGTAGATATTCCTGGCTACGGCTATGCAAATACCCCCAAAAAAATAATTGCCTCCTGGGAAGATATGATTAATGCTTATTTATCGACAAGAAAGAAAATTATTTGTATGTTTATCGCTATTGATATAAGAAGGGGTATCGAAGAATTAGATAAATCTATGATAAATTTATGCTTGAGTCATAATATAAATGTAAACATAGTGATGACGAAGTCAGATAAAGTAAGTAAGAGCGAAAAAACTCAAAAAAGAAATAAAACAAAAGAACATGTTATGGGCTTTCCAAATATTTTAAGTGTTAACACTTTTTCAGCCAAAAGCGGTGATGGAGTAGATTTAATTTTGAGTATTATTGAAAATTCTAACGAGAATTAGTGTGCATCACCCCAGTTATTATCAACCCCATAATTTACCTTCAATGGTAAATTTAAATTCACACATCCTTGCATAATTTTAATTATCTCTGGAACCTCTTGGTCAAGATCATTTTCTGAAATCTCAAAAACAAGCTCATCATGTACCTGCATAATGATTTTTGTACTTGAATTAATTTTTTCTAGCCATTTATTAATATCAATCATTGCGATTTTTATTATATCTGCAGCACTTCCTTGAACAGGAGCATTAATAGCCGTCCTTTCTGCATATTTTCTTCTTTGGACTTGTTTTGAGTTTATTTCTGGCAAATATAATTTTCTTCCATATATTGTTTGAACATATCCATTTTCTTTTGCAAATTCTTTAGTCTTATTCATATAAGATTTAATTTCAGGGTACCTATTAAAATAAATATCCATATACTCTTTTGCGCCAGATATTGGAATACTAAGTTGCTTTGATAAACCAAAAGATGACATGCCATAAATTAATCCAAAATTTATTGCTTTTGCGGCTCTCCTATCATCGCTCGTTACATCCTCGATTTTAATATTAAAAATTTCTGAAGCAGTAAATGAGTGTATATCAATATTATTTGTAAAAGCTTTTAAAAGATTTTTATCATTTGATAAATGAGCCATTATTCTTAATTCTATTTGAGAATAATCAGCAGCAACAATTTTCTTTCCCTTTTCTGCAACAAATGCTCTTCTTATTTTTTTACCTTGAGTGCTTTTTATTGGAATATTTTGTAAATTTGGTTCAGTAGAAGACAGTCTTCCAGTTGCAGTTATGGCTTGCTGATATGACGTATGAACTCTTCCTGTTTTTTTTGATATCTGCATAGGTAGTTTGTCTGTATACCCAGTTTTCAATTTATTTAAAGATCTAAATTCTAAAATTAACTGAGGTATTTTGTGATCTACGGCTAAATACTGAAGTGTATCCTCATCTGTTGATGGCTTACCTGTGGGGGTTTTTTTTAATACAGGTATTTTTAAATCATTATATAAAATCTCTTGTAACTGTTTAGGCGAATTCATATTAAATTCTTTTTTAGTGATCTTAAAACATTTTTTCTGTATTTCTTTCAAAATATTTTCAAGCTCCTGACTCAATTTATTAAGTTTTTTTGAATCAATTAAAACTCCATTCCTCTCAATTTTTGATAAGATTGGTAATAGTGGAATTTCTATATCTCTATATATATTTACAAGTTTTTTATCTTTTGAAATTTTTTCCCATAAAAAATTATATAATTGATAACTAACTAAAGCATCTTCACAAGCATACTCAGCAGCTTTATCGATATCAACTTGAGTAAAAGATATTTGTTTAACGCCTTTCCCAGCAATATCTTCGTAATGAATAGTTTTATGGTTTAAGTACTTTTCAGATGCATTATCTAACCCATGCCTTATTGCTGTAGAATCGAACACGTATGATAAAAGCATTGAGTCGTGTTCAATTCCATTTAAGTTTATATTATAATTTAATAAAACATTTCGATCATACTTTAAATTATGGCCAACTTTTTTAATCTTATCTGACTCAATAATATTTTTTAAAGAATCTAATACAAACTGTTTATTTAACTGCTTATATTTTTTTGTATCTTCATGTAATAGGGGTATATAAAAACTTTTCTTCAAATCTAAAGCTATAGAAATACCAACTATTTCAGCTTCAATATAATCAAGACTTGTAGTTTCTAAATCAAAAGAAATAAATTTTTTATTTTTAATATCGCTACATAAGTTCAAAAATAATTTTTTGTCTGTTAAAATATTGTAATTATTTAATACTATACTTTTTTTTCCTTCATCTATAATTTTTTTATCATCGCTTATGCTTTTTTTATCTTTGAGAAGAGAATTAAGTTCAAGTTTTTCATAAATTGAAACTAATTCTTTATTTTTTGTTTGTTTTTTAACTAAATCATCTAACGAAATTGAAAGATCAAGATCCTTTTTTATTGTGGCTAAAATCTTTGATAATCTTAATTGATCAACATTTTCTTTTATAGAGTCTCCAATCTTTCCTTTAATTAAATCTCTTTTACTTATTATTTCTTCAACATTTCCAAATTGATTGATTAATCTAGACGCAGTTTTGTTACCAACCCCAGGAACACCAGGTATATTGTCTGATTTATCGCCAACAAGTGCCAGATAATCAATTATATTTGAGGGGTTTATATCAAATTTCTTCTTTACTGCCTTTTTATCAACAATATCGAGTGTGATAGGGTTTATTATATTTACTTGCTCGTCAACTAATTGAGCAAAATCCTTATCCCCAGAAAATATTTTAATTTTACGCTGATCTTTAAACTTTTCTGATAATGTTCCTATTACATCGTCAGCTTCTACATTTTCAATTATTATTGGTGGAAAACCTAATAATACAAGGATTTGATATAATTTGGGTATTTGTTCTACAAGTTCTTCAGGCATCGCCGACCTATTGGCTTTGTATTCTTTATAAATCTTATGTCTGAAATTTTTACCTTTAGCGTCAAATACTAAACCTATGTATTTAGGGTTATAATCTTGCCTTATCTTGTTTAAAGCTTTTAAAAACCCGTGTATTGCTCCAGTATTTTCACCTTTTTTATTTGTTAATGGCGGTAATGCGTGATAGGCCCTATATAAATAGGCTGTACCATCAATTAATATTAAAAAATCCTCTTTTTGTTTTACATTCATGGGCTCTATGTTGTTATAATCACTTCAAAAATAATATTTAAAAATCTCTATGTCTGTTTATACACGACTTACAAAAGAAGAACTAGAACAATTACTTAATCATTATGATATAGGTGAATTTGTCAGTATTGAAGGTATAAATGAAGGTATTACAAATTCAAACTTTTATCTTGAAACATCAACTAGTAAATATATTCTAACAATCTTTGAAGAACCAAACTTAAATCTAGATTATGCTATTAGTTTAATGTCATTGCTGTCAAAAAATCATATACCTTGCCCAACACCAATAAAAACAAAAAATAAAAAAACTGTGCTTTCAATTCAAAATAAGCCATTATCAATTTTCACACTTTTACCTGGAAATACTATTAGCAAAAAAGTACCAACAAAAAAAATGTGCGAAGAAATAGGTAAAACTATTGCGAAAATTCATATTTGTTCAAAAAATTTTGAAAAATTTGATCTTGGATTAAGGGATGGAAATTGGTTTGAAGAAACTGCAAAAAAAGTTAGACATTTTTTAGATCCAAATGATATTAAAATAATTGATAAAGAAATTTTAAATCAAAAAGAATGTTGTAATCAAAATTTACCAAGAGGTGTTATTCATTCTGATCTTTTTAGAGATAACGCTATGTTTTCAAATGAAAAATTAACCGGCGTTATTGATTTTTATTATGCCTGCAATGGATATTTTCTTTACGATTTAGCCATTATTGCAAACGACTGGTGCATTACTGACGAGAAAAAAATTAATTTAGAGATGCAAAGTGCTCTTATAAATTCGTACGCAAAGATTAGACCAATAGAAGATATTGAAAAAAAATTATGGCAACAAGTTTTAAGGCATGCTGCTCTGAGATTTTGGTTGTCAAGGTTGCATGACAAATTCTTTCCAATATCTGGAGAAATTACTCATCAGCTAGATCCTGATGAGTTCAAGATCATACTTCTTGACAGAATTAATAATAATTATACTTTAAATATAAATGAATAAATTATCACAAATAATTGATTCTTCTAATGAAAAAATAGGAGTAATCACATCTTATTTGATTATACCATTGATTTTAATAACATTTTTTGTTGCATTTATGAGATACATACTAGATTTTGGTAGTATTGCTCTACAAGAAATCATCATATATCTTCACGCTTTGATATTTATGCTAGGAGCTGCCTATACGTTAAAAAATAACATGCATGTTAGGATTGATATTTTTTATAGTAAATTTTCAAAAAATAAAAAGAACAAAGTGAATTTTTACGGAACATTATTTTTTCTAATTCCAACTTGTGTTTTAATTTTTTTTACTAGCTATAATTATGTTTTGTCTTCAATCTTACTTTTGGAATCATCAAAAGAAGCTGGCGGTTTATCAATAATATATATTTTGAAATCTTATATAATTTTATTATCATTTTCTCTTCTACTACAAGGTTTCTCTGAGTTAATTAAAAACTTTGAAGGTATTAATTAAATGTTAGCTATATCTTTATTTATTTTAGTTATTTTTACACTAATGCTTGGTTATCCTGTTGCTTTTACTTTATCTGGGGTTTCAATATTATTTGCTCTAGTATGCGGCTTGACAAATAACTTTGATTTATCAATATTGTATGCCCTCCCAAGTAGAATATTTGGAATCATTACAAACGAAACTCTAGTTGCTATTCCCATATTTATTTTTATGGGTATTATGCTTGAAAAATCAAAAATTGCAGAAAATCTCTTAGAGTCAATGTCAAATTTACTTAGCTCTATAAGAGGTGGTTTAGGAGTATCAGTAATTATTGTTGGGGCATTGCTTGCTGCAAGTACAGGAATTGTAGGAGCAACCGTAGTTACAATGGGCCTTCTATCATTACCAACTATGCTAAAAAAAAATTATGATGTAAAAATAGCAACTGGAACGATTTTAGCATCGGGTACTTTAGGGCAAATTATACCTCCATCAATCATATTAATTTTACTTGGTGATGTAATTTCTTCTTCATACCAAGAAGCACAAAATATGCTTGGAATTTTTTCACAAGAAAGTGTTTCCGTGGGTGATTTATTTGCAGGTGCAATTTTTCCAGGTCTTATTTTAGTTAGCTTTTATATATTTTATATAGTTTTTATTGCAAACTTTAAAAAAGATTTAATACCAGACATTAAAACAAAAAATAAATTAAATTTAAAAGAAACTATTTATTCTTTATTAGCACCTTTGTTTTTAATCTTAACAGTGCTTGGGTCAATTATTATGGGATTAGCAACACCGACTGAAGCTTCATCTGTTGGTGCACTTGGATCTGTTTTTTTAGCAATTATAAATAAACAATTTAACCTTAAAATTTTGAAAGATGTATTGATCCAAGCTTCTAAAATAACCAGTATGATATTTATTTTGCTCATTGGGGCTACAATATTTTCTCTTGTTTTCAGGGGGCTAGAAGGTGATATCTTTATCAACAATGCTTTATCAGCTTTGCCAGGAGAAATTTATACGAAATTATTTATAGTGATGTTAGCTATATTTATTTTAGGATTTATTCTGGATTTTATTGAAATTACTTATGTAGTAATTCCTGTTGTTGCACCAATACTCTTATCTATGGGGATTGACCCAATATGGTTGGGAATTTTAATTGCTATAAATTTACAAACATCTTTTTTAACGCCTCCATTCGGTTTTGCAATATTTTACTTAAGAAGTGTAATGCCAGAAAATATTAAAACTACTGAAGTTTACAAAGGAGTGATTCCGTTTATATTTATTCAAATAATAACAATAATCTTGATTGTAATTTTCCCAGAAGTAACAACTTGGTTGCCAGAAAAGGTATTTGGTTAAAATAAAATATTAATTACTTAATTCGTCTTGTTGCTCAGTGATTCCGCCTTCCCAACCTTCAGATACATCTGTATAGGCTGTGTCTCTTATAAGCTGATATGTGCCAAAGGCATTTAAACAAACTAATGTAAATACTAAACCAGCCGCAATATATGAAACTCTCTTTTGCAATCTTTGTACTTTCGCGACTTTAATTTCATATATTATTAAACCAATTCCTGAGTATATACATATTGTGAAAAATAAAATTGCAGGCATATATCTCATTCCAAACTCTAGAATTCCTGTAAAAACAGTATATGAGCCTACTAGCGCAAGAACCATACTTAGATATATTGCTAAACTTGGTATGGTTAAATTTTTAATAAATGCAAAAACAACATAAAGACCAAATAGTCCATTTATAAATAACCAAAATGTAACAACCTCTGGATTTAAAATAAAGGCAGGTGCTTTATATAAACCGCCAATTGAAACAGCATAACAAACCCCTAAAATAAAAAAGGCATATTGAGCTAATTTTGACTTATCAAATTTTATAGAAAACCATATTATCTGACCAGCTACGATAGCGTTTAATAAAAGAATAGTGTAACTAAGCCATTGATTTGTAAGTAATTCTTGCATTTTTTTCCCCGAATAACAATTTTTTATAATTTTTAAGTACTATATATTATCTCATTAATTGCTTTTGGTACAGACTTCTATTTCTATAAATTTAAGTAAGGTTTTATAGATATGTCATTCCAATTTTTTGTCTTATCTTTAAAAGAGCTATATGAGTCATAAACTTCTTTTGCAAAATTACTTTTTACAGATAATTCTTTTACAACATCCTTTGATATCTCATAAAGCTCATTTAGTACTTCTTCTGGGTATGGTCTAATATCAACTTTATGTTTATTTTTAAGAATTTCTAAAGCATCATTATTTTTTGAGATAAAATCACACAACATATCTATATTAGCAATTTTTGCTGCCCCTTTAACAATATGTTGCAAATCACTAGGTAGTTGTGAAAAAACCTTTTTATTTATAAAACACTCTAAGGTTGTACCTGGTTCATGCCAACCAGGATAATAATAATATTTTGCAGCTTTATGTAATCCAAATGCAAGATCGTTATATGGACTTACCCATTCTGTTGCATCAATTGTTCCGGTTTTTAAGGCAGTAAACAATTCACCACCTGGCAAATTTACGGGTGTACCTCCAGCTCTTCTTAGAACCTCACCGCCAAGACCAGGAATTCTCATTTTCAATCCCTTTAGATCACTTAAAGAATTAATTTCTTTATTAAACCAACCTCCCATCTGAATACCAGTATTCCCTGCCGCCATAGGTAATAAATTAAAACTATCATATGCTTCCTCCCAAAGTTTTAATCCTCCACCCTTATATAACCAAGAATTCATTTCATTTGCTGTCATGCCAAATGGAACAGTAGAAAAAAACTGAAACGTATCATTTTTTCCTTTCCAATAGTATGCTGAGCCGTGACCTAATTCAGCAACACCTTGGGAAACAGCATCAAAAATTTCAAATGCGGGGACTAGTTCCCCTGCCCCATATACAGAGACTTTAATTCTTCCTCCAGATAATTTTTGAATTGTATCTGCCAAATATTGTGCTCCAGTTCCAAGTCCTGGGAAGTTCTTTGGCCAAGTTGTTACCATTTTCCAATTATATTCTGGTTTTAATTTTTGTGATTTAGATATAGAGGGAATTGCCCCCAAAAGAGCAACGCTTGATATATTTTTAAAGAAATCTCTTCTTTTCATAATTCTTATTATTACATAAATTCAAGATTAGCAATCGCTAAAATTAACCATTTTTTTCCTACATTGTCGAATGAAACTTCAACTCTTGTGTTTGATTCAAAGCCTTCAGAAGATATAACTACGCCCTCTCCAAATTTTTTATGTTTAACTCTTTTCCCAATAACTGATTCTCCCTCAAAAATATTATCTAAATTAGAAAGATTGCCTCTATCAAAAAATTTTCTTGGGTTAAAACCTATTTCTTCAACAATTTCTTGCGGTATTTCTTTTAAGAATCTTGAAGGCATACAAAAATTTTCAGTTCCATACTGTCTTCTTAATTGAGCATAAGAGATATATAAGTTTTTTCTCGCTCTAGTAATACCAACATAGCATAGCCTTCTTTCCTCTTCTAGGTTATCTTCTTCAATAGACATTCGACTAGGAAATAAATTTTCCTCTAAGCCAACTAAAAAAACTATTGGGAACTCCAAACCTTTCGATGAATGCAATGTCATAAGTTGAACACATTCATCCCATTCATCTCCTTGGCCTTCCCCAGATTCAAGAGAAGTATGAGTTAAAAATGCATCTAATACAGTCTCATTATCATCTAAATCTACATTCAAAAATTCCTGAGCTGCAGAAATTAGTTCGTCTAGATTCTCTAATTTTGATCTAGATTGCTCTGTTTTACTTTTTTCATATGTAGACTTAATTTTTGTTTGTTTAATAATTTCATTTATTTGAAATGGTAAATCTTCTTTAGAAAGAATATCTTTAATTAAGTTAATTAACTTAAAAAATTCATTTAATGATTCTGATGCCTTTTTAGTAAATATATTTTCGTTCTTTAAAGCAACTGGAATTGCTTCAAATAAAGAAATTTTTTCTTTTTTAGAAAAATCTCTTAAAGTTGCCTTCGTTTTTTCGCCAATACCTCTTACCGGCGTATTAATAATCCTTTCGAATGAATTATCATCATTATGATTAACTGCTAATCTCATATATGCAATTACGTCTTTGATTTCACTTCTTTCAAAAAACCTAAAACCTCCATAAATTTTGTATGGAATTCCTTTTGATATTAATTTTTCCTCAAAAACCCTAGACTGAGCATTTGATCTATATAAAATTGATATTTCATCTCTCTTAAAATTATTTTGAACAAGCGATTCGATATTCTCTACTACAAAGTTTGCTTCATCAATTTCATCATTGGCTGAATAAATTTTAATTAAGTCACCGCTTTTGCCCTCTGTCCAAAGATTTTTACCCATTCTTGAGTTGTTATTTAATATAACGCTATTTGCTGCATCAAGAATGTTCCCTGTCGACCTATAATTTTGTTCAAGTCTAAATATTTTTATTCCGTTATAGTCCTTCTGTAATTTTTCTATATTTTCAACCTTTGCTCCTCTCCAGCCATATATAGATTGATCATCATCACCAACAGCAAAAATTGATGTGTCGTTACTTGTAAGAATTCTTACCAAATCATACTGAATTGTATTTGTATCTTGAAACTCGTCAATCAAAATAGTTTTAAATAAATTGTGATAATATTTTCTTGTCTCTATATTTTTTTGAAATAATTCTAAAGTCCTTAATATTATTTCACCAAAATCTACCAAACCACTGTTATTGCAATAATCCTCATATATTTTATATATTTTATTATATTGAATGGTAATAAAATCATCGTCCTTTGTTTTGTTACTTCTAACACTTTGGTCTTTTTTTTTATTAATATACCAAGCTACTTGTTTTGGTTGAATTTGTGAATTCTCAATTTCATTTTCTTTCATTATTCTTTTAATAATTCGAATTTGGTCTTCGCTGTCTATAACCTGAAAGTTTTTTGGTAAAAGTGCTTTTTGGTAATTAGATCTTAAAATTCTATGACATATACCGTGAAAAGTTCCTACCCACATGCTTTCAATTTTTATATTTAATGTATTTGATAATCTAGTTTTAATTTCTCTAGCTGCTTTATTTGTAAAGGTAACTGCCAGTATTGAATAAGGGGAATAATCATTGTCTTCTATCAACCACAAAATTCTTTGTATAAGGACGCGAGTTTTTCCACTTCCTGCCCCTGCAATTACCAAGCAATTTTGTGATAAATTACATACAGCATTTCGTTGAGCTTCATTTAAATCATTTAAGGTATAACGTAATTCCATTTTATTATAATAATCCAAATAAAATCATAACTAATAAAATTAAAAATAAAATTGAAGTTCTTAAATTAGAATTTTTTATTCTATATTTTAATTCTTCAATTTCATTTTGATTCCTATTATCATAAAGTTTTCTTTTAATTAAAGATAAAGTTTCTGGAAATTCAGCTATCTCATTTACTAATCTTGGACTATTTCTTGATATTTTTTTTATGAATGATGAAATGCTCATATTATCCTTTGCCCATTTTTCAAAAAATGGTTTTGCAGTTACCCAAAGGTCTAGGTCAGGATATAAATCTCTACCAAGACCTTCGATATTTAATAAAGTTTTTTGTAATAATACAAGTTGAGGTTGAATATTCATCTCATACTGTCTTGCTACTGAAAACAATCTAAGTAATAAGTTGCCAAAAGATATATCTTTAAGTGGTTTCTCAAATATAGGCTCGCAAACGCTTCTTATGGAGTTTTCAAATTCATCTATTCGAGTATTTTCACCTACCCAGCCTGAATCAACGTGCAGTTCAGCTACTTTTTTATAATCTCTCTGAAAAAAAGCCTGAAAATTAAGAGCCAAATATCGCTGATCACTCTCTGATAGAGATCCCATGATTCCAAAATCTACAGCGCAATATTTAGGATCCTCAGGATTTTCATATGAAACAAATATATTTCCTGGATGCATATCGGCGTGGAAAAAATTATGTTGGAATACTTGAGTAAAAAATATCTCCACACCCTTTTCTGCTAATCTCTTAATATTTATATTATTTTTAACAAGATTATCCTTATCACTAATCTGAATGCCAAATATTCTTTCCATAACGAGAACATTTTGCCTAGTATAATCCCAATATATTTCAGGAACATATAAGTAACTTGAATTTGTAAAATTTCTCTTTAGTAAATTAGCATTAGATGCTTCTTTTATAAGATCGAGTTCACCAAAAATAACTTTTTCGTATTCATTTACAATTTCAAGAGGCTTTAATCTTTTTGACTCAACCCAAAATTTATTTATAACTTTTGCAATAAAATACATTAGGCTTATATCTCTTTGAATTAATCTTTCAATCCCAGGTCTTAAAACCTTTATTATTACTTCTTTATTATCAAGTTTTGCTGAATGGACTTGGGCGACAGATGCTGATGCTAATGGATTAATATCAAAATCATTGAATATATTATTTATTTCATCATTTAATGCTTGTTCAATTATTTTTTTGGCTTCCTCTCCTGAAAAGGGTGTTACTTTATCCTGAAGTTTAACTAATTCTTCAGCTATGTCATCTGGAAGTAAATCTTTTCTAGTAGAAATTGTTTGCCCGAGCTTTACAAATATTGGTCCCAATTCTTCGAATGTATTTCTTATATTTTCTCCTCTAGATAAATTTTTTTTTCTAAACCATAAATTAGGAAAAAATACTCTAAAAAATTTGATTAGCCACAAATATCTAAAATCAAAAAGATCTTTATCTAATGAATTTTTCATTACAATGATATAAATTTTAATTAGTCGCAATATTTGTTTCATTATCTATCTACTTGTTATTTAATTTTTTAAATTTTGCCTCTAAAACTTCTATTTTATTTCTTAAATTGTCAACATCTTCAATGTGTTTATTTATTTGTTCCTTTGATGGGATAATATCAGTCTCATCACGAAAATACTCTTTTGTATTTCTTACAAAACTATTATCAATTTCATTTTTTTTATTTTTTAAAAAATTTATAAATTTAGATGTATAAAAGGCTATATCATCACTTGTATAATCAGCAATTATTTGTTCCCAATCAATATTTATTTTCGCCATAAGGCCCGAAAAATCCTCAGCTAATGCAACATTTCCAAAGATTTGTATAGAATTTTCAACATTAGAACTATTAATATAATTTAAAAACGCTATAGGACTACCTTGTAGAGTTAGGTCAGGCTGATTATCGATGCTTTCACTTAATTTGAAAGTATTATCTAAAACCTCTATGTATATTGTCGTAGAAGTATTATCTAAAATAATATAAATATATTTTCCATTCAATTTTTGGAAATCTTTTTTCTTAAGATTACTGTTCTCTATAGCTATTGCAATCGCTTGATTTATTTTTTCTATAACCATTTAGATTTTATAGCCTTTATGAATTGAAACAATGCCTAACGAAAGATTATTATATTTACATTTTTTAAAATTATTATCTTCCATAATTTTTATTAACTCATTTTGCGATGGATGCATTAAAATTGATTCTGCTAAATACTTATAGCTTTTTTCGTCTTTAGCAATGTATTTTCCTAAATACGGAATAAAATTTTCTAAAAAGATGTTATATGGTTTTTCAATAATTTTTTCAGCCTTAGAAAATTCTAAAACTTGGACTGATCCGCCAGGTTTAAGGACTTGGTATATTGAAGCAAGAGCTTTATCTATACTTGATGTATTTCTTAAGCCAAAAGCTATAGTTACGTGATCGAAACTATTCTCCATAAAAGATAAGGATTGTGCGTCTGATTGAACATAAGATACATTATTAATAATACCTTCGTTAATTAAATTATCCCTGCCTTGATCAAGCATGGAAAAATTAATATCACAGGATATTACTGAACCTTTTTTTCCAACTACTTTGCTGATTAATTTTGTAATATCTCCAGTCCCTGCTGCTAAATCAAGAACAACATCCCCTTCTTTTATTTGTGAACACAATAAAAAGTATTTTTTCCAAAATCTATGTACTCCAAATGACATAAGATCATTCATTAAATCATATTTTTTTGTTACAGAAGTAAAAACATCATTTACTAAAGAGGTTTTTTCTATTTCAGAAACTTTTTTAAAGCCAAAAGTTGCATTATTACTTTTATTGTTTGACTCTCTCATAACCTGCTTCCTTTAATTTCTCCAAATAAGCTTTCCATTTCTCAGAATATTCAATACCTAATTCATACAAATATTCCCAAGAATATATTCCTGTGTCATGACCATCATCATAAATTATTTGAATTGCGTAATTCCCAACTGGAACAATTGTTTGTATCGAGACATTTTCTTTACCTACTTGAAGTTTCTCTTGGCCAGGACCATGACCTTTTACTTCTGCAGAGGGTGAATACACTCTGAGATATTCTGCAGGCAAATCAAATGACTGCTCTGTATACTTTAAGGTGAGACAAGCAGATTTCTGATGTAAATTTATTTCTTGAGGTATATTTGTTGCCATTTATTATTCCTTTTTTATAGTTTTCTTTGATCTAGGATGTACTTTATCATAAACATTCATTAGATACTGGTTATCTAAATGCGTATATATTTGTGTTGTACTTATATTTTCGTGTCCAAGAAATTCTTGCACAGCACGTATATTTCCAGATGATTCTAACAAATGTGTTGCAACTGTGTGCCTTAATTTATGTGGATATAAATTTTGTTCTACCCCTGATGCTTTTGCTAAATGGCTCATTCTAAGCTGAATATTTCTTGTTGAAAGAGGTTTGCCACTTAAACCGACAAATAAAAAATCAGATGAATCTTTTACATACTTTTCTCGAAAATTAATCCAAGAATTTATAGTTTTCACTGCTTGAGAACCAATTGGCACTATTCTTGTTTTGTTACCTTTACCAGTGATTCTAATAATTGATTCATTAAAATTTATATTTGATATTTTTGTATTTGCTAGCTCACTTAATCTTAATCCTGAAGAATAAAAAAGTTCAAACATTGCTATGTCACGCGATAATAAGTCATTGTTTTTATAATAACCTTCTTTTTTGTTATTAATATCTGCTAGCAAATCAATATCTTTATGTTGCAATATTTCTGGTAAATTTTTTTCTGCTTTTGGTGACCTAACATTTTCTGCGAGATTTTTACTTATATATTTTTGCTTAGATAAAAAATTAAAGAAACCCCTAAGACTTGATAAGTATCTTTTTATTGATTTTGGGCTAATTCCATTACGATGAAGACTTGCAATAAAATCCCTAACAACTTTTTCATCAATAGATGAAATTTCGCTAATGTTATACTTCTTACAATAATTATCAAAAGAATTTAGATCTCGTTTATAAGAAGTCAAAGTGTTTGGGGAGTAATTTAAAACATCCTTTATGTGTAAGATATAGTTCTTTAATAAAATTTGTATTTTTGTTTCATTCATCAGTTCTGAATATATTGCTCCAAGGAATATGAAATAGTTACTGCTAAAGATTCAAGCAAATCAAATTGTAAATCAGTCCCCATCATCTCACTTTTCTGTTTAACAAAAATTATACCCACAGGATATTCAATTCCCAATGGACATAAAACATATGAGTTGCTTTTATTTATATGTTTTTCTAAAGAATATTTTTTTACAATTTTTTGCGTTACCAAACATGGTTTTTTATCTAAATATATATCATTAATTAAATTTTTTATTTCGCTCTCACTTGAAAAGTACTTTTTATCTAATTCCGAAAATCCACTAAAATTAATCATATATATTTTTATTGATATTGATGAAAATTCATTTTCTATAAATTTTTCTATATATTCAAATAGTGATGCTATGTTTCGATAAGATATTATTTCATTAGAAAATTTTGAAATTTTTTCTTGAATATTTTTATTTATTTTTGCAGTTTCTATTATTTCAGCTAATTTCTTTTTCAGTAAGTTATTTTCATCAATTAGTGATTTTATTCTAATATCTTGAAAAGAAATAACATTTGTATTATTTTTTTTTAACACAAACATTTTATTTAATAAATCGACATTTTTAATAATAAAATCTGGATTTTCTGAAAGATATTCCAGAATAGTATCCTTTGAAATTTCTTTTGTTATTTTATTTTGATCCTGCTTATCTTTATATTTCATAACTTTTATAATGTATAGGTCCCATTAAAAATATATTTTGCATTACCAATTAGATAAATTGAATCTTCATTTTTACCTGACCATTTTACTTGAGCTTTACCTCCATTCATATGAATATAGCTACTTTTATACTTTATTTTTGAATTTTCCTTCAGATATGTCGTCTGCAAGCTAGTCATTATTGCACAAGCTGCGGACCCACAGGCATTTGTTTCTCCAGAGCCTCTTTCAAAAATCCTTGCTCTCCAATGATTATCTTTTATTCTTTCGATAATGCTAATATTCACTCCTTTATTAAAAAATTTTTTTTTGTTAAAAGCTTCAGCAAAATCATTTAAATCAAAACTCGATAATTTATTTACATGAAAAACAGCGTGTGGATTACCCAAATATATAGGAGTAAAAAAATATTTTCTTTTTTTATATAAAAAGTAATTTTTTCCAACTGAAATATTGTAATTCGTACGGGCTTTTCCCATATCAACCATTATTGAATTTTTATTTATATAAGTAACAGCCAAATTAGTTGAAATAGTTTTAATATTTATATTTTTCTTTCTTTTACCATACTTTTCAAAATAGTATTTTCCAACGCATTTCGCACCATTACCACATTGACCTGACTCTGTGCCATCTCTGTTGTAAATTTTATAGTTAAAATCAATATCTTTTTTGCTGCTTTTTTCTAGAATTAATATTTGGTCACATCCAATACCATAGTTTCTACTAGATATATCTCTAATATTTTTTTTGCTTAATTTAAATTTATGGCGAAGTTGATCAATAATTACAAAATCATTTCCCAAGCTTTGCATTTTGATAAAATTAAATTTTTTCATCTCTTTTGCTCTAAATTATTAATTCCCTTTTTAGAAGGTCATCAATTGTTTCTTTTTTACTTATTTGTATAGGCTTACCATTTTTAATTAATATTTCAGCTGGTTTTGGTCTAGTATTGTAATTACTAGCCATTGAAGCTGCATATGCTCCACAGGAATAAACAACAACGATATCACCTTGCTCTACCTTAAGTTTTATATCTTTTCCAAGAAAATCTGCGCACTCGCAGACGGGTCCGACAACGTCGCATAATAATTCTTCTTTATTATTTCTTTCTTCGCTAACACAATCTATTTTATGTACTGCGCCATATAATGCTGGCCTAATTAAGTTATCCATCCCTGCGTCCACTATTACATAATTTTTCTCACTATCTTTTTTAATGTATTCAACTTTTGTTAACAAAAATCCAGAATTTCCAACAATGCTTCTACCCAACTCTAAAATAATATTATAATTTTCTAAATTATTATCTTTGATAGCTATATTTATTTCTTTCCCGAAATCATTAAGTGTAGGTACTTTTTCGTTATTATAACTAATTCCTAGACCACCACCCATATCAATTAATTGAATATGTATATTTTTATTTTTTAATTCCTCTATTATTTGAGCTACTGAGGATATAGCTTTTAAAAAAGGTTCGATAGTTTCAATCTGTGAGCCTATGTGATAGTCAATACCCAGTAAATCAATATGTTTTTGTTCACTAGCATAGATAAATGCATCCATCATATTCTTTAAATTGATACCAAATTTAGTTTCCTCTAAACCAGTTGATATATATTCGTGCGATCCAGGATCTATATTAGGATTAACTCTAATTGCTACTGGAGCAGTTTTTTTTAGTTCATTAGAAATTTTATTAATTCTTTCAAGTTCTGAAAAAGACTCAACATTAATGCAGTAAATTCCTTCTTCTATAGATCTTTTTATATCATCTTCAGATTTTCCTACTCCAGAGTAAATAATCTTTTTTGGATCAGCCCCAATCTTTAAAACTCTATCAAGTTCACCCATTGAAACAATATCAAATCCACTACCTAGATCATATAATAATTTTAATATACTCAAACTAGAGTTAGCCTTAACTGAATAAAAAATATTTCTTTTTTCTTGTGCGAATACATTTTTAATCTGGTTATAATTCTCAGATATTGAGTTCTCATCGTAAACAAAGCATGGAGTACCAAATTCTTTAGCTATACTTTCAAAGAAAACTTTATCTATATTTTTAAAATTTTTTTTAGGATCTGTATTCATTTTTAAAAACTAAATTTTTTGCTTCCTCTGGTAAATATAGTTCACCCGTTTGCCCACAGCCTTGGACAGCTATTACAAGCAAACAAAAAAACACATATAATATGTTATTAAATTTTTTCATAAGTACTGATAATTTTTTTTGCTTTTTTAATTTGTTTCATAACTTCATTAAATGAAGCGCCTCCTATAGACATTTTATTACTAACTGATCCTTCTACATTTAGAAACTTGAATACATCTGTATCTGTCAAAGGAGAAATATTTTGGAACTCTTTTAAAGTCAGTTGATCCAAATTAAGCTTTTTATTTATAGCATACCCTACTGTTTTGCCAACTATTTCGTGAGCGTCTCTAAAAGGAACACCTTTCTTAACTAAATAATCTGCGTAATCAGTTGCAGTGGAAAAACCTTTTTCTGCTGCAGCTTTAGTAACATCTTCATTTAATTTTAAATTTTCCAAACACAAATTCATTGCTTGTAAACACATATCAATTGTATCAGCACAATTAAATAATGCGGGTTTATCTTCCTGATTGTCTCTATTGTATGCAAATGATTGAGCTTTCATTATTGTCAATATATTTACAAGTTGGCCATAAACTGTGCCAGTTTTACCTCTAATTAATTCTAAAACATCAGGATTCTTTTTTTGTGGCATAATAGACGAACCTGTACAAATTTTGTCATCTAAAGATACAAAATTATACATTGTCGAACACCATACAATTATTTCTTCAGAAAATCTTGATAGGTGAGACATAAGTAAAGAAGAGTTACTTATAAATTCAATAATAAAATCTCTATCACTTACGCTATCTAAAGCATTATCCGTAACGTTATCAAATTGTAATAACTTTGCAGTATACTTTCTATCAATTTTATAGGATGTTCCAGATAATGCTGCAGCACCTAGAGGTGAAGAATTTAATCTTATGTAACTATCCAAAAATCTTGATTTATCTCTTTCAAGCATAAAAAACCAAGCCATTAAAATAAAACCAAATGTGATCGGCTGTGCTATCTGCATATGTGTAAAACCTGGAACTATACTTTTATGATATTTTTCAGCTAACTGTATAAGTGTTTTTTGAAGAGTAATAATGTTTTCATAAACTGCTGTAGTTTCATCTCTTACATATAGCTTCATATCAGTTGCAACTTGATCGTTTCTAGATCTACCTGTATGAATTTTTTTTGCAGTGTCTCCAATTAATTCAATGAGTTCATTCTCTATATGCATATGAATATCTTCTAATGAATTTTTCCATACCATTTTTCCACTCTCAATTTTTTTTTCTACCTTTTTTAAAGCAGTAAGAATCTTTTTAAGCTCTTTATCACTCAATATACCAATTTTATTAAGCATCATAGAGTGCGCTTTTGATCCCTCAATATCATATAAATACAGTCTTTTATCAAAATGAATTGAAGAAGTGAAAAATTCAACAAAATTATGTGTTTTTTTGGAAAATCTTCCTTGCCAAGGTTTTTTTGTATTCTTTGCCATTGTGAAATAATATCTAATATAATTATAAATAAGTATAACATTAAGTTGACAATAAGGACGAAAGTTTAATGCTAAAAAATATAAGAATTGCTACTAGAAAAAGCCCATTAGCATTATGGCAAGCTACAAAAGTAAGCGAAATGCTTAAAAATATTGATAATTCAATAAATATTGAAATAATTAAAATTACAACGTCGGGCGATAAAATTTTGGACAAACCATTATATGATATAGGTGGGAAATCCCTATTTTTAAAAGAACTTGAGCAGTCTCTTTTAAAAGATGAGTGTGATATAGCGGTTCATTCGATGAAAGATATGCCGGCTATACTTCACGAAGACTTAGCAATTAGTGCAATTCTAAAAAGAGAAGATGCTAGCGATGTATTAATATCTAAAAAATATAACTCACTAAAAGATTTCACAAAAAATTCATCAATAGGGACATCGAGTGTTCGAAGAATTTGTAATCTAAAATATGACTATCCTAATATTCATATTTCCGATTTAAGAGGAAATATAGATACAAGGATAGATAAAGTTTTAAATGGTGAAATTGACGGAATTATTTTAGCTGCTGCTGGCGTAAAAAGACTAGGTTTAGAAAAATATATTTCATCTTACTTAAATAAAAATATGTGGATACCCGCAATTGGTCAAGGTGCAATAGGAATTGAAATAAAAAAAAGTAATGAAAAGCTAAATAAATTCATTAATAAACTTAACGATGAGCATACTTCAATTTGTGTTAATGCTGAAAGAGAGATTAGTAAATTTTTTAATGCAAGCTGTAATACTCCAATAGCTGCATATGCCGAAACTAATAATAATAATATTTATATAACATCAATGATTGGTAATATAGAAGGAAGTAAAAAGATTTATTCAAATAAAGAAGGATTATTAAATAATGCGCAAAAAATTGGATATAGTTTAGCAATTGATTTAGAAAAAAAAGGAGCGAGAGACTTTTTATAAATGCAAGTACTTATTACAAGGCAAATAGAACAATCAGAAAAATTTTCTTTAATTTTAAAAAAAAATAATATTAAAAATATTGTTTTTCCTCTCATTGCAATAAAAAATATTCATTTGAATGTTACAAATAAAAAAAATTTAGACCAAGCGGATATAATAATTTTTACAAGCCAAAACTCTGTTTATTCTTTATTGAAAGAAGTAAATATTAATTCTATAAAATCAAAAAAAATAATAGCAATTGGGAAGTCTACAGAAACAGTTTTAAATAAAATGAAGATAAAAGTTGATATAGTTCCTGAAAATAACTATACAAGTGAATCACTTTTAGACGAAATAGAAAAACATCGAATCATTGATAAAAAAATTATTATTATAAAAGGGATTGGTGGGAGATCTTTGCTTCACAAAAAACTATCTAAAAATAATTTTCTTTATGACGACGTTAATATATACGAAAGAATCGTTCCAATAACATTTTCAAGCCTTTCTCAGAACACACTCAATAGTATTACTCATATTTGTATTACAAGTGTAGAAATCTTGTGTAATCTGGAATATATATGTCAAATTCTCAAGTTAGAAATTTCTAAAAATATGGTTTTTGTTGCTGGAAACGATAGAATTGCGAAGGAAATAGTTAAAAAATTTTTTAATTACAAAATTTTAATATCAAAAGATCCCACAAATGATGAAATGCTTAAAACTTTATTAAGTAGTACATAATCAAACTTTTCCAATTTCAATTTTTTCTGTAATCCACCTCTTAGCTAATAACTCAGAAGCTTCCTCAGAAACCATATCAGAACATTCTTTTGTTTCTTTTATATATTTATAATCCCTAGTGATATTTGCAATCTTAAAATTTATTTCGCCTTTTTGTTTTTTGCCTAATATTTCCCCTGGCCCTCTTATTTCTAAATCTTCTTTAGCGATATCAAAACCGTTATTATGCTTTCTTAGTATATTGATTCGACTTTTAGCAGTTTCACTTAACCCTCCTTTATATATTAAAATACAAGTACTTTCTTTTTCCCCCCTTCCAACCCTTCCTCTTAATTGATGCAATTGAGATAATCCCATTCTTTCTGAATTTTCAATTACAATTACTGTTGCATTTGGGATATCTAAGCCAACTTCAATAATTGTTGTAGACACCAGAAGATCTATTTTTTTATTCCTAAAATCATTCATTACAACTTCTTTCTCTTTCATTTTCATTCTACCGTGTATCAATCCAATATTTACATTTGTAATTTTCTTTTTTAGCTCATCGTAAGTTTTGGTTGCTGCCTTACATTCCAAAACTTCAGACTCATCTATTAATGGGCAAACCCAAAAAATTTGATTACCCTCCTGACATTGTTTTTTAATTTTTTTAAATACTTCTTGCCTTCTGTTTTCAGATAAAGCAATTGTATTAATTCTTTTTCTCCCCATAGGCATCTCATCAATAATTGAATAGTCTAAGTTTCCATATAAGGTCATTGCTAGTGTTCTTGGAATTGGCGTTGCAGTTAAAATTAGCTGATGAGGAAATGTATCAGAATTTTTTCCTTTAGAGGTAAGTATCATTCTTTGATGTACACCAAATTTATGTTGTTCGTCAATTATAACAAGAGCTAAATTAAAAAATTTTATTTGGTTTTGAATTAAAGCATGAGTACCAATAACTAAATCGATATTTCCTAATTTTATATCTTCAATAATCATGTCTTTTTCTTTTTTTTTCATGCCTCCATACAATAAAGCAATTTTGATATTAAAATCTTTTAGCATTATTTTAATACTTTGATAATGTTGCTCTGAAAGAATTTCTGTTGGCGCCATAAATGCAACCTGGTAACCATTAGTAATTGCATGTAGAGCACCAAACAAGGCCACAAGTGTTTTCCCAGATCCAACATCGCCTTGCACCAGTCTCATCATTGGCGTCTTTTTTTGCATATTGCCAACTATTTCTTCCATCACACATAACTGAGACTTTGTTGGCTGAAAAGGAAGTTTTTCTATTAACTTCTTAATTGGTTTATCATTATTATTTAATTGAAAAGATTTTAACGTTTTGTTAAATGCTCTTATTCTTTTAAAAACCAACTGATGTGCTAATAATTCTTCAAATACTAATCTTTTTTTATCTCTATTTGCTGTATTAACTAAATCATCATAAATTATATTTTTTGGAGGATTATGAATATTTATCAATGCTATGTTTATATTTTCTAAATTATATTTTTTTAAAATTTTATTTGGAAGAATTTCTGGAAACTGGATTTCCTTAGATCTTAATAAAGCTAAGGATTGTTTTATAAAATTCCTTAAGCTGTGCTGATGCAAACCTTCTGTAATTGGATAAACAGGAGTTAAATATTCATCTAAAATAGGTCTATTGCTTTGACTAAAAAATTGACATTCAGGATGAATAAATTCTTTTGTTGTTTTTGTTATTCTTGCTTCCCCATAACATCTTACTGATTTTCCTATTGAAAAATTGCTCATCTGACTTTTATTAAAATAAAAAAACCTAAGCTGAATACTGCCAGTGAAGTCTGAGATTCTAACTACGAACATTCTTTTTTTATAAAAAATAATATTTGCTTTTTCTATTACACCCTCAATAAGATATTTTTTTCCGTGTTCTAAATCTGATATGTTTGTTAATTTTGTTTTATCTTGATACCTTATTGGTAAATGAAATAATAATTCCTCAATAGAATTGATACCAATTTTACTTAATTTAATTAATGCTTTTTCACCAATACCTTTAAGATCTAAAAGACTTTTAGACATAAAAAAATTTATTTAACCACTGCTATTGCATCAATTTCAATTAAAGCACCCTTAGGTAGCTCATTGATACCAATTGCCGCTCTAGCTGGGTAAGGCTTATCAAAAATTTTATCCATATGCTCATTTACTTTAGAAAAATTTTCTAAATTTGTTAAATAAACGTTTAGCTTAAGAATATTTTTAAGGGATGATCCCGATGCCTCAAGTACAGAACTTAAATTTATAAAAACCTGCTTTATTTGGTCATCAATATTTTCAGATATAAGGGTCATTTTAATTGGATCTAATGGTATTTGTCCCGATAAATATACAATATTTTCAAATTTAACTGCTTGTGAGTATGCGCCAATAGCTGCCGGTGCTTTATCTGTGTGTATATATTCCTTTGTCATTATCCTATTGTCCTCATTACTTTATTAATATTTTTTAATTTTTTTAATTCTTTTATTACATCAGCTAAATGCTTTCTATTTTTTACATCAATTGTAAATACAAAAGATGCATAAGGATTTTGAACTTCATCAAACTTAACATTTTCTATATTACATGAAAGACGAGATATAACACCTGCAACATTTGCGAGAACGCCTCTTTGCTTTTCAGAATATACTCTTATTTGTGCTTGATATTCTCCGCTTACCTCGTCAGCCCATTCTATAAATATTTTTTTTACTTTAGTTTTTTTTATATTATTACAAACAGATCTATGAACAACAAATCCATTTCCTGATGAAGTTAAACCTACTATATTATCACCTGGTATAGGTCTACAACATTTAGCATAATTCAAAACCAATCCTTCCGTTCCCTTAATAGAGATATTCTCTATTTTTTTCGATCCCAAAACTTTTGAAACCCAATCATGATACTTTTGTTTCACGAAATTCTTTTTAATTGCAAGATTTTTAGCAGCAAAATGCGGTACTATATTTCCTAAACCAATTTCTATAAATAAATCTTTCTCACTTTTTAAATTATATTCATTCAATAGCCTTCTAATTTGAGTATATGGAATCTCCGTAAATGATGTACCATAGTCATGAAGAGACTTGTCTAAAATCCTTAATCCTAAATCTGAAGCTTGCTCCGTTTGCATCTTTTTTAAATAACTTTTTATATTCGTGCGTGCTTTTGCAGTAACAACAAACTCTAACCAAGATGGATCTGGCTTGCCAATTGGGGTGGTAATAATTTCAACAGTCTGACCTGAGGAAAGCATCGTGCTTAAAGGAACATCTATATTATTTATTTTTGCTGCTGTACATCTATTTCCAACATCTGAATGAACTGAATATGCATAGTCAATAATACTACTTCGATATGGCAATTCTTTAATTTCGCCTTTCGGTGTAAATATATATATCTCATCAGGAAAAAGGTCAACTTTAATATTTTCAAGAAGATCAATGGAGTTAGAAGAATTTTGCTTCATTTCAATGATTTTTTGAAGCCAATCTCTTGCATATGCTTGTGCTGAAGAATGACCTCCGGTTTTATATTGCCAATGAGAAGCTATTCCAGACTCCGCAAAATGATCCATCTCTTTTGTTCTTATCTGTACTTCAATAGGTATTGCATTTGGGCCGAATAATACAGTATGTAGTGCCTGATAACCGTTTGATTTCGGTATCGCAATATAATCTTTAAATTTTCCTGGTACTGGTTTAAATAAGTTATGAGTTGCCCCAAAAATTCTATAACAATCGTCTATTTTATTTGTAACAACCCTTAATCCATATATATCAAAAACAGCATTGAAACTTACTTTCTTTTTTTTCATTTTTTTATAAATACTATAAGCATTTTTTTGTCTTGAGTATATTTGTGCTTCAATATTTAAATCTTTAAGTCTTGCAGAGATCTTTTCATTAATATCTGCTAAAAATTTTATTTTGTTTCCTTTGTGATTTTCAACAGATTTATTAATAATCTTATATCTTAAAGGATTTATTGTTTTAAATGAGATTTCTTCAAGCTCAAGTCTTAATTTATTCATACCCAATCGAAGCGCTATCGGAACATAAATCTCAAGAGTTTCTTTTGCTATTCTAAGTTTTTTATCTTTTGATAAACAATCTAAAGTTCTCATATTGTGTAATCTGTCTGCGAGTTTTACCAATATAACTCTAAGATCATCTGACATTGCTAGCATCATTTTACTGAAATTTTCTGCTTGTGCTTCATCTCTTGATAGGAATTCAATATTATCAATTTTACTTACACCATCAACTAATTTAGCTATTTCATCACCAAATGAATCTTGAATATCTTTAGTGCTAACGTGAGTATCCTCAACGACATCGTGAAGAATTGCGGCAGCAATACTTACCGCATCCATTTTCATTTCAGCAAGTATCGAAGCAACAGACAATGGATGATTAATATATGGTTCTCCGCTTTTTCTTAATTGACCTTTGTGGCTTTCATTACTAAAGATGTAAGCATCTTTAATAAGGTTTATTTGTTTCTTATTAAGATAAGCATTAGATTTTTTTAAAAGATTATTTAGCGCGGGGTTAGACGAACTTTGCTGGCTCAAATTAGATTTTTTTAAATTTGAAGTTTCAGCCATATCATATAATTATCCAAAATTAGTCTTCTAGGTTGTTTCTGTTGTTTCTGTTGTTTCTGTTGTTTCAGTTACTTCAGCTGCTTCTGCTGCTTCTGCTGCTTCTGCTGCTTCTGCTGACCCTGTTAAAATATTCTCCTCGATTATTATATTATCTGAGCTCATAGAAACTTCATTTGTATCAGTTTGAGAACCACTATCTATTTCACCTTGATTTACATTGCTCTCAGCATTATCAGCATTAAGCAAAACACCAGTTTCTGCATCAATTTCAGATTGATCAAAAATCCCTTCATCCTCATTTACAACTGCTTTTTCAATAAGCATCTCTTCAGTAATATTCCCTGCAGCTACCTCACGTAAAGCCACAACTGTTGCTTTATCATTATCCCAATCCAATGTAGGTTCCTTTCCATTCATTAATTGTCTTGCTCTTTTGCTTGCTACTCTTACAAGGTGAAAACGATTTTCTACTTGCTCAAGACAATCTTCTACAGTAATTCTAGCCATTTTAATATTCCTTATATGTTCAATTATTTATATACAAATAGTACTTTAAAAATCATTATCTATCAAAGGTTCTTTACGTATTTCCTCTTGGATGACCATATCTTTATCCGATATAAATTTTAACAACTTCTCTTCTGCTCTTGAAAAATCATCATTCACAATAATATAGTCATAATTTTTTGCCATACTAATTTCAAGCTTTGCATTTTCAAGTCTACGTAAAATCACATCTTCTTCATCTGTGCCTCTATCTCTAAGTCTTTTTTCTAGCTCAGATAGCGACGGTGGTAATATAAAGATATTTCTAGAAGAAGGAAGTTTTTGTTTAATTATTTCAGCGCCTTGAAAATCAATTTCAAGAATAACCAAAAGATTTTTTTCTATTAAATTTACAACTGAATCAATAAGTGTTCCGTAATAATTTTCATGAACAAAAGCGTACTCTAAGTAAGCTTCTTTTTTTATATTTTCTTGAAAAACTTCATTATCAACAAAAAAATAATCTTCTCCATCTTTTTCACCAACTCTAGGTTTTCTGGTTGTTTGTGAAATAGAAACAATAATGTTATTTTTTTTAGAAATTTTTTTAATTAGGCTAGTTTTGCCTGCACCCGAGGGCGCTGAAACTACGCAAAGATTTTTAAAGATTTCGTCATTAAAGTTCATCATTTCTTAATAATTTAATTTTTGCTTCTTATTTAAATACCACTGCTAGCCACGGTGGTATTTTTTTATTATATCCGTTATCTTGTTTATTTGCTTACAAAAAAAACCACCATTCATCCCTGAATAGTGGTTGCTAGATCATTAGGAGATAATGATTTAAAAAGCGTATTGCGCTCTAAGCTGGAAACTGTCTAGATCTTCTGAAGTGCTTCCTGGATTTACTTCATTATCCATACTTACACTTGAGTAATTTGCCATAAATTTAACAGTTTTATTAACATACCAGTTCACACCGATAACTGTTCTATCTACATCAACTTCACTTGCAGCAACTGTTCCTTCATCTGCATCATCAATTGATATATCCTCATAACGTAGTACAAATTCAACTGCACCCATATTCCCTTTAGGCTTAACTTTGTCAAATTTTGCACCTTTCCATTTATAACCTCTTGTTTCACCTGTTAAAATATATGAAAGTTGACCGTAATATCCATCCCACTCATAACCCTTTGAACCATTTTCTAACTCAGTTTCGTTATCAAAATATTCAGCTTGTACAGAGAATGGACCCTTTACGTATGCAGCTTCAACACCTATGTTAGTGATGTCACCAGCAGCAGCATCAGCTAATGTAGTCTTATCGCCTTGGTGAACACCTAACTGAAGCGAAGCATTTGCACTTTCACCTTTGTAATCGGCTATGCCGTATGATACACCGAAATGAGCAAAATTATTTTTACCTAATTTTGGAGAATAATGTAGTCTAGCTGTGGTGTGCCAAATCATATCATTGTCGTCGTCTGTGTCATTTTTATAAGCATCAAATACTGACAAAGCTCCGGATATACGATTTTCTTTATTATAAAAACCTAATTTGATACCAGCGCCATCTCCTGGCTTACCAACTAAGTAGTTAACTTTTTCATTCATTGCATTTAAAAGACCTCTTTCAATTGTTGAGATCCATTTTGATGAAGTTCTTTGTTCCAGCATCATGTCTGCCTTTGTTTTACCAGCAGTAATATAAAATCCTTTTTTAGAATCGTACTTGATATAACCTTCATCTAAATTAGCTGAGTCTTTTTCAGAATTAAAGTCATATGTTGCTTTATAAGACCAGTGCTTATTTACAGAACCTTTAATATTGATTCTGGTTCTTCGCCATTCCATATCTGAAAAAGATTTATTTTCAGTTTGATGCCCAGAATCCAAAGAATCGTAGTCCATCATTAAACGTCCGCCAATTGCAAATTTTTGGTTACCTGATTTAATTTTGATACCACCGCCAGATGTATTAATTGTTAATCCCTTTTTTGCTTTTGTTTTAACAACTCCACTTTTCTCACCTTTGCTTTGTTTCATTGACTGCTCCATTGCATTAATTTTCATTAAGGCATTTTGGAGCTGTTCTTGCATTTTATAAAACTCAGCTTCAGTTACTGAATAAGCAGGTTTAGCTATTAATAAAGCAACAATAGTAAACATTAAAAATTTTATTCTCATTTTTTTGTTCTCCTTTACAAATTTAGTTTGTTTACAAGTTATTAATTCGTAATATACGGGAGTGATGTTAAGAGAAATTTGTTACGGTAGTTTTACTATTTTATTAAACTTTTATGACAATTTTTTATTAAATTTTTATGACATCAACATTTCTTAATAAATCTGTAATAAATCTATGTAATATTTATATGCAGAAATTAAACAAACAAGGAGATTATACAATGTTAAAGTATTTATTAAGTATTGCTCTTATAGCAGGAACAATAGCTTCAAAGGTTCATGCTAGAGATCAAATAAGTATTGTTGGGTCATCAACAGTTTATCCATTTGCTATCGTTGTAGCTGAAAAATTTGGGAAAACAACAAATTTTAAAACACCTAAAATCGAATCTACAGGTTCTGGTGGTGGATTAAAACTTTTCTGTGCTGGTGTTGGAACACAACACCCTGATTTTACAAATGCGTCAAGAGCAATTAAAACAAAAGAAATTAAAAGATGTCGTGAAAATGGCGTTGGTGATATTACCGAAGTTAAAGTTGGATATGAC
>MDSW01149721.1_pt1 | contig 49499 bp, 50 predicted proteins | sample 811171 | NCBI WGS metagenome assembly MDSW01 (sample SAMN05326641, study PRJNA326480) | marine metagenome | isolation source: seawater | place: Atlantic Ocean: North West | collected 2012
AAGGCAGCAAGAAACCTAAAACTACGCCATAATCTGGCGACCAGGGTGGGTCAATATTAGATGCAAATCCTGGGTCAGTTTTAAGTGCAAATCAACAATCGGGTGATCGGTAGAGCCCCATGCCCTGTTGATCACCTTATGGACCTAACATTTCATGGATTGCGAATGCCTGCAGGCGGAAGGGAAACGGATAAAATCAGCCGGTTCGAGGTCGGCCTTCACCTTTATCCTTCCCACCTAATACGCGAAAAATTCAGGTCGCAGACCTGGGTTTTTCGCCGCGCGTGTTGAGGGAAATCACCTGACGCAGGTCTAATTGATGTGCTCAGGCTGTGGGAATAATGTATGGAAGGGAGGCTTGGGGTTGAGCGGTTTGTAGGGGGCTGCAAATCGACTGGGCACAAAATGGGCACGCTTTGGGCACAAATCGATTTTGGTTAAAAAACAGTCAGTCTTGCGCAATCTGAAAAATGCGCTAAGCTTATGAAATATAAGAAGAAAAAATGAAGTTAAGTGGTAGCTACGGGTGGACTTGAACCACCGACCCCAGCATTATGAATGCTGTGCTCTAACCAGCTGAGCTACGTAGCCACTTCAGGCATGCACCGGGGCTGGAGCCCCGAGAGCGGCGCATTTTCCGGAATTTGCCCGGGGGAGTCAAGCGCGGCGCCACCCCCGCACCTTAGTCGCCAATCTGCCGAAAAGTCAGGTTTTTGCTTGCCCCGCCACCGCCGGCTTTTTTACAGTCCCAGAAGAGACCAGCCAGCTCCGCGACAGCGGGGAAGAGGACCCTCGGCATGACGGACCATCTGAAGCTCCTGCGCAGTGTGGGCGAGGACGAGTTGTTCACCTGCCTGCGACTGCTCGCCCTGAGTGTGGCGCAGCACCGCGACAGCAACGGCTTCGTGTCACTGGGCAGTTCCCTGCAGAGCCTGCAGGACGCCGTGGCGAACGACCCGGACCATGCGCTGGGCGCAGAGGTGCTGGAAGAGGCCCTGGAAGCGGTCCAGGTGGCCGCGGCCGGGGCTACCGAGGCCTCCGAGGGCGTGGGCGAGAGCCTGTCGCCGGAGGAGAAGCGCAGCCAGTACCGCATCAACGTGCGCATCCCGGTCAAGGTGCTGTGGCCGGGGGAGAGCGAGCCGGTGGCGGCGCAACTGGAGAATATCTCCTGGGGTGGCGCGGCGATTCATGTCGACGAGACGCGGCTGGAGCAGGGCGACAAGTTGCGCGTCATCCTGCCCAAGCCTGACGGCGGCGCGATTTCCATCGTGGCGAAGTACCTGCGTAGCTGGGACCTGGCCGCGGGCGGCCAGGGTTTGGCCGTGCGCTTTGCCACCATGAGCACCCGCGACGAGGCCGAGCTGGAAAAACTGCTGCAGGAGTTGCTGCAGTCCAGCGACGAGCAGGGCCAGCGCCAGCACGCGCGACTCAGCCAGCGGCTGGATATCCATTTTGCCGATGTGCCGGAGCTGCAGGCCACCCTGGACGACATTTCCGCCGGCGGCCTGGGCGTGACCGTTCCCGAACCCATGCAGCTCGGCCAGTCCCTGCAGGCCGAGATCAGCACGCTGGACGATGCCTGCCACCTGAAGCTGCGCGCGCGGGTGGTGCGCCAGGAGGCGGTGACCATGGGCAACATGGAGGTCTACCACGTGGGCCTGAAGTTCGAGCACCCGGCGGAAGAACTGCAGGCGCTCACCGGCGACTTGCTGCGCAACATTACCAGCGGCGACTCGCGCTTGGCGAGTTAACGGGCCACTGCCGCGCGCCCCGCACACGGGGCAAGACGCACACGCCGCCAGCGGGTACACTGCCTCCCATCGTCCGCGCCACGTCGATTCCCGGAGGCTCCCATGCTGCGACACATCGCCCGTCTGTTTACCCTGTTTTTGGCCCTCACCACGCTGCCCCTTGCGGCCGGGGAGGACAAGGCCGCCACGGTGCTGGTTACCGGCGCCAACCGCGGTATCGGCCTGGAACTGGCCAGGCAGCTGCACGCGCAGGGCTACGCGGTGATCGGCACCGCGCGCAAGCCGGCGCAGGCCAGTGAGCTGCAGGCGCTGGACGTGCGGGTCGAGCAACTGGACGTCACCGACGCGGCCAGCGTCGCCGCCCTGGCCGCTACCCTGGCCGAGGTGCCCATCGATATCCTGGTCAACAATGCCGGGGTCGGCGGGCAGCGCGTCAACCAGCTCGCCGAGATCGATTTCGAGCAGATGGCCTGGACCTTCGAGGTGAATACCTACGGCCCGCTGCGCGTCACCCAGGCGCTGCTGCCGAACCTGCAGGCGGGAGAGAAAAAAACCGTGGTGCAGATTTCCAGTGTCATGGGCAGCATCGCGCAGAACCGCGGTGGCTACTACAGCTACCGCGCCAGCAAAACGGCGCTGAACCAGCTGAACAAGTCGCTGTCGATCGAACTGGGCCGGCAGGGCTTCACCTGCGTGGCGCTGCACCCGGGCTGGGTGAAAACCCGCCTCGGCGGCGCCCAGGCGCAGTTGGAGGTGAAGGAGAGTGTCGCCGGCCTGGTGCAGGTTATCGACGGCCTGGAGCCGGCGGACAATGGCCGCTTCATCGACTTCCAGGGCGAGGAGATTCCCTGGTAGCCTGCTTCCGCCCACACGCGTACAGGAGCTGCCCATGACCAATTCGAAAACACTGGCCGCCGTGCTGCTGGGCGTGGCTGCCCAGGCCGTCGCAGGCCTCTGCCACGCCCAGGGCGTGACCATCGGCGGCACCGCGGCCGAGGGCGAGACGGCGGGTTTCATGGCCATGTTCGCCGGCGATCGCTTCGACAACTTCCGTCATATGGAGCGCTTCGTGCCGACCTCCACCATGTCGGCGTCGCCGGACCCCTGGGACCTTGGCGAGAACCAGGATACGCTGGCTTACAGCGGCCCGTTCCTGGGCAGCGACGTGGCCCTGCAAGCCTTCATCGAGTTGTCCAACACCTCGTCCCTGCTGGTGATCCGCGACGGGCAGATCATCTACGAACACTACGGCCGCGGCGATTCCCGCGACAGCCTGCACACCTCCTTCTCGGTGGCCAAGTCCTTCACCTCGGCCCTGGTGGGCGTCGCCCTGGCCGAGGGGCATCTCGATGACCTGGACGACCCCGTGCGCAAGTACCTGCCGGAGCTGACCAGTCCCACCTTTGACGGGGTGACGATCCGGCACGTGTTGCAGATGTCCACCGGTGTGCGCTTCAACGAGACCTACACCGACCCCGACTCGGACATCAATACGATGACCACGCAGGTGCCGCCGCTAACGTACCTGCAGTACATCAACACGCTGCAGCGCGACCACGCGCCGGGCAGCTTCAACCACTACGCCAGCATCAACACGCAGTTGCTGGGTATCCTGCTGGTGCAGGTCACCGGCGAGTCGCTCACCGACTACATGACCTCGCGCCTGTGGCACCCGCTGGGCATGGAGCAGCGGGGCTTGTGGACGCTGGACGGGGAGGGTATCGAGCTGGCCATGGGCGGCCTGGCCGCCAGCGCGCGTGATTACGCCAAGCTGGGACTGCTCTACCTGAACCAGGGCAGGCGCGGCGAGCGGCAGCTACTGCCGGCGGACTGGGTGCGGGAATCGGTAACGCCGAATGAGCCGCACCTGATGCCCGGCGACAACCCGGCCTCCTCCAATCCCTCGGGCTACATGTACCAGTGGTGGACACCGCGCGACTGGGACGGCGACTTCCTCGCCCGCGGCATCTGGGGGCAGACGATTTTTGTGCACCCGCGCAACCGCGTGGTCATTGTCAAGCTGGCGGCGGACCCGCAGAATTTCGACAGCACCATGAAACTCGCCTACATCGACTACCTGCAGGACCTGGCCCAGTCCCTGGGCGACGATTAATCTCGCCGCCGGGTTTGCGCCCGGCGGCGGCGCGGTCTAGACGTTGAAGCGGAAGTGGATGATGTCGCCGTCGGCGACGATGTAGTCCTTGCCTTCCAGGCGCCAGCGGCCGGCGTCTTTCGCGCCCTGTTCGCCGCCGTTGGCGATGAAGTCGGCGTAGCTCACCACCTCGGCGCGGATAAAGCCTTTCTGGAAATCCGTGTGGATCACTCCGGCGGCCTCCGGCGCGGTGGCCCCCACTTTCACGGTCCAGGCGCGCACTTCCTTCTCGCCGGCGGTGAAGAAGGTCTGCAGGTCCAGCAATTGGTAGCCGGCGCGAATTACCCGGTCCAGCCCCGGCTCGGACATGCCCATCTCGGCGAGAAACTCGAGCTTCTCCTCCTCTTCCAGGTCGGCGATCTCCGCCTCCATCTGGTTGCAGATGGCCACGACCACGGCGTTTTCGCCCTCGGCGATGGCGCGCACCGCGTCCAGGTGAGGGTTGTTCTCGAAGCCGCCCTCGTCGACGTTGGCGATGTACATGGTCGGCTTGCTGGTGAGCAGGAACAGTTGCCGCGTCAGCGCGCGCTCGTTGTCGTCCAGCGCCAGCGCGCGTACCGGCCGCGCCTCGTTGAGGTGCGGCAGCAGACGGTTTTCCAGCAGCGCCTTCATCGCCACCGCTTCCTTGTCGCCGCCCTTGGCGGTACGCGTCACTTTCTGTAGCTGCTTTTCGCAACTTTCCAGGTCCGCCAGCGCCAGTTCCGTATTGATTACCTCGATATCCGCGGTGGGGTCGATGGTATTGGCCACGTGGATGACGTTGTCGTCCTCGAAGCAGCGCACCACGTGGGCGATAGCGTCGGTCTCGCGAATATTGGCCAGGAACTGGTTGCCCAGGCCCTCGCCTTTCGATGCGCCCGCCACCAGGCCGGCGATGTCCACGAACTCCATGCTGGTGGATATCTCGCGCTCGGGTTTGACGATGGCGGCGATCTCGGCCTGGCGCGGGTCGGGTACCGGCACCACACCCGCGTTGGGCTCGATGGTGCAGAACGGGAAGTTCTCCGCGCCGATACCCGCCCGGGTCAGGGCGTTGAACAGGGTCGACTTGCCGACATTGGGCAGGCCGACGATACCGCAGTTGAAGCCCATGGAATCTCCTTGCTGTTGTGTGCGTAGGGCCGCGCGTCAGGCCGCGTTGAAACTGTGCAGCCGCGTCATGGCCTTGGTGCTGTCGCCGTCCAGCAGCAGCGGCAGGGCGGCGATGGCCTCGTCGATGCTGGCGTCGATGCGCTCGCGGTCCTGCCGCGAGGGCGGCTTGAGCACGTAGCCGGTCACCTTCGAGGCGTGGCCCGGATGACCGATGCCGATGCGCAGCCGGTGAAAATCGCGGTTGTTGCCCAGGGCGGGGATGATATCGCGCAGGCCGTTGTGGCCGCCGTGACCACCGCCCTGCTTGAAGCGGGCGCTGCCAGGGGCGATATCCAGTTCGTCGTGGGCGACGAGTATCTGCTGCGGGGCGATCTTGTAGAAGCCCGCCAGCGCCGCCACGGCCTTGCCGCTGAGGTTCATGAAGGTGGTCGGCACCAGCAGGCGCAGGTCGTGTCCGGACAGGGTCGCCCGTCCGGTCAGTCCGAAAAACTTCGCTTCGTCCTGCAGCGTGGCGCCGGTCTTGCGCGCCAGTTCCTCGACGAAATCGGCGCCGGCGTTGTGGCGGGTGCCCCGGTACTCACTGCCCGGGTTGCCCAGCCCCACGATCAGCTTGATGGCGGACACGGGTCAGTTCCGTGACGCGAATCCGGCGGGGACCTCAGTCCCCGCTCTTGTCGTCGCCGTCGCCGGCATCGCCCGCGTCGCCGTCGGCCGCATCGCCGTCTTCACCGGCGGCAGCCGCTTCGGCTTCCTCGTCCTCGTCCGCACCACCGCGCGGCGCGATGACCGAGGCAATGGCCAGGTCGTGGTCCTCGCCCAGGGCGAGCGCCACGGAGGTCACGCCTTCGGGCAGGGGCACTTCGGACAGGTGCACGATCTGGCCCACGGCGACGTCCTTCATGTCCACCTCGATGTAGGCGGGCAGGTCCGCCGGCAGGGCCTGTATCTCGATATCCGTCACCTGGTGCTGGATCACGCCGCCTTCCATTTTCACGCCCACACACGTGGTCTCGTTGAGGAAGTGGATGGGTACGTGCACCTTGATCGCCACGTTCTCGTTCACGCGCATGAAGTCCGCGTGCAGCACGCGATGCTTCGCGGGGTGGCGCTGCAGATCCTTGAGAATGGCCTTTTCCTTGCCGCCACCGATCTTGATGGTGAGGATCTGGGAGTAGAACGCCTCGTTTTCCAGCGCTTTTTCCAGGTCCTTGCGTACCAGGCTCAGGGGTTGGGGGTCCTTGTCGCCGCCGTAGATAATGGCCGGTACAAGATCGGCGAGACGACGCAGGCGGCGGCTCGCACCTTTCCCCATGTCCTCGCGCACTTCCGCGTTCAGTTCAAATTGGTCAGACATTGTCATGACTCCTTTGATAGTGCACCGCGATGCTTGCGACCAGCGCCGCGGTGGGTGGGTATTACGCCGTTCTCCTGCAAATCAGTTGAACAGCGCGCTGATGGATTCCTCGTTCGACACCCTGCGCATGGACTCGGCCAGCAGGTCGGCGATGGTGAGCTGGCGGATCTTGCCGATCTGTTTCGCCTCCTCACCCAGAGGAATCGTGTCCGTTACCACGAGCTCGTCGAGCTCGGAATTGCGTATGTTTTCCAGGGCGTTGCCCGACAGCACCGCGTGGGTGCAGTAGGCCACCACGCGCGCGGCCTTGCGCTCCTTGAGCGCGTCGGCGGCCTTGCACAGGGTGCCGGCGGTGTCGACCATGTCGTCCACCAGCAGGCAGGTGCGACCCTGGACCTCGCCGATCAGGTTCATGACCTGCGCCTCGTTGGCCTTCGGCCGGCGCTTGTCGATGATCGCCAGGTCGGCGTCGTCCAGTTGCTTGGCCACCGCCCGCGCCCGCACCACGCCGCCGATATCCGGCGACACGACGATCAGGTTGTCGTAGTTACAGGCCTGGATGTCGCTGATCAGCACCGGCGAGCCGTACACGTTATCCACCGGGCACTGGAAGAAGCCCTGGATCTGCTCGGCGTGCAGGTCCACGGTCAACACCCGGTCCACGCCCACCGCGACCATCATGTCCGCCACGACCTTGGCGGTGATGGGCACCCGCGCCGAGCGCACCCGGCGGTCCTGGCGCGCGTAGCCGAAGTAGGGCACTACCGCGGTGATGCGCGTCGCCGAGGCTCTGCGCAGGGCGTCGATCATGACCACCAGTTCCATCAGGTTGTCGTTGGTCGGCGCGCAGGTGGATTGCAGCACGAAGACGTCCTTGCCGCGGACGTTTTCGTTCAGTTCCAGCGAGGTCTCCCCGTCACTGAACTTGCCGACATCGGCCTTGCCCAGGGACAGGTACAGGCGGCTCGCCACTTTCTGGGACAGTTCCGGGTTGGCATTACCCGAGAACACCATCATTTTGGAGGACACTGCGCGCTATCCCTGGGTCAATTAATGTATTTCTCGAAACGCAAAAGACACCACGCTCGCCGGACCGTGGTGTCGGATATGGCTGGGGTGGCAGGATTCGAACCTGCGAATGCCGGGATCAAAACCCGGTGCCTTGCCGCTTGGCGACACCCCAAGTTAGCCTGTCTGTTCGGTCAGGGCAGCCAGTGCCGGCGAGCGGTTCACGCAGCGTGCAACAAAGCTGCGCAGGCCCGCCGGAAGCTGCCCCTGGGCGGCGCGGGCGCCGGCCTCGTCCGGGAAGCCGACGAACACGCAGGCGCCTGTTCCCGTCAGCCGTGCCTCCCCAAATTTATCCAGCAAAATCAGCGCCTTGTCTACTTCCGGGTAGAGGCGCCTGACCAGTGGCTGGCAGTCGTTGCGGGAGTGCCCCTGAAAAAAGGTCGCCATTTTGATGGGAGTGGAGTTGCGTGTCAATTGTCCGTGGGAAAATATTTCCGCGGTGGACACGTGGCAATCGGGCACCGCCACCAGGTACCAGCGCGCGGGCAGGTCCAGAGGCGTGAGCCGTTCGCCCGTGCCCTCCGCCCAGGCGCTGTGGCCGCCGAGGAACACCGGCACGTCCGCGCCCAGCCCGGCGCCCAGCGCGGCCAGTTCCGCGGCGGACTTGCCCGCGCCCCACAAATGGTTCAGGGCGAGCAGGGTGGTGGCGGCGTCGGAGCTGCCGCCGCCGAGGCCGCCGCCGCTGGGAATGCGCTTGTCGATCTCGATATGCACCCCCTGGGAGCCCTGCTGCAACAGGCGCGCGGCGCGCACCACCAAGTTGTCCTGCGGCGCCAGGCCCAGGTCGTCCCCGGACAGGGTGACGGCACCGCTGTCGTTGCGCCGGAAGCGCAGGGTATCGCCCCAGTCCAGCAGGGCGAACACGGTTTGCAACTCGTGGTAGCCGTCCGCCCGGCGCCCGGTGATGTGCAGGAACAGGTTCAGCTTGGCCGGCGCGGGCAGGGTCAGGGCGTCGCGCATCAGTCCTGCCCGGTCTGCCAGCGGCGCAGCAACAGCGTCACCCGGGTGGCGCCGTTCTCGACGACCAGGCGCGTGGGCAGCGGCAGGGCGTCGAACTCGCCGTAGGCCTCGAAGCGCACCTGCCAGCCGTCCTGGGACAGCGCGCGCGGCAGCCCGCTGTCCGGGTCGAAGGCCAGCGCCTGCAGCGGCAGTTGCGGGTCCGGCAGGCCGCGCAGCCAGTACGGCAGGGCGCGCAGCGGCAGGTCCCAGCCGGTGTCGCGCAGGATGGTCGCGCGCGAGGACATGTCCACCCGCCGCAGTTCGTCGCCGCGGCGCACCTCCAGGTAGTCGCCGTGGCTGCGAATCTCGGTGGCGCCGGTTCCCAGGGGGCCGCTCAGGCGAATGCGCGTGCGCCCCTCGCGCTGTTGCCACTTCAGCGAGGCGGACTCCGCGGCGTCGGGGCTGCGCAGGGAAATCTTGCCGCTGGCGCTCCAGCTGTGCAGTTGCGCCAGGCGGGCGCGGTGCTGTTCCCAGTCCGCCGGGGCCGGCGGGAGGGGGTCCGTGGTGCTGCAGGCGGCGAGCAGCGCGACCAGCGTCGCGGCCAACAGGCGCGGCATCCTCAGGGCTCTTCCCCCGCGGCGGCGTCCGCCTCCAGGGAGTCGACGCCGAGGCGCTGCAGGGTCTCGCGCAGCACCTTGTGCTGCGGGTCGAGCGCGTGCGCCGCGCGCCAGATGGCCAGGGCCCCGGGCCTGTCGCCGCTCACCCACATGACCTCGCCCAGGTGGGCGGCCACTTCCGGGTCCGGGAATTCCGCGTAGGCCCGGGCCAGGTAGTCCATCGCCTCGTCGTTGCGCCCCAGGCGATACAGCACCCAGCCCATGCTGTCGAGGATGGCCGGCTCTCCCGGCTGCAGTTCCAGGGCGCGGCTGATCAGCTGCAGCGCCTCGTCCAGTCGCGGCGTGCGGTTAGCCAGCGTGTAGCCCAGCGCGTTGAGGGCGGTGGCGTTGTCCGGGTCGTCCTCGAGGATAGCGCGCAGGTCCCGCTCCATAAACGCCAGGTCGCCGCGCTGCTCGTAGAGCATGGCGCGCGCATACAGCAGGGTGTTGGCGCCGGGGGCCTCCTGCAGCGCGCTGTCCAGCAGTGTCATCGCCTCGCTTTCGTAGCCCGCCCGGTTGAGCAGTTCGGACTCCAGCCCGAACAGCGCCTGGCGCCGCTGCGGGTACAGCCGGCGTTGTTCGTCGAACCAGGCGCGCGCCTGCTCCGGCTGGCCCCCCTCGATCAGCAACTCGCCGATGCGGCTGTTGGCCGCCATGTACTGCTCGCCGGTGCCCACCGCCTGGTAGTGAACGATGGCCGCCTGCGGGTTGTCGCGCTCCTCCTCGATGCGCCCGAGGTGGTAGTGCGCCTCGTCGACGCGCTGCTCCAGCTCGATGAGCTGGCGCAGGTAGGCCGCGGCGGCGAGCGGGTCGCCGGTCTCGCGGTTGATCAGCGCCAGCGTGTACAGCAGGTCGCCGTCCTCGGGCGAGCGCGCCGAGAGGATCTCGAACTGCGCGCGCGCCGCGCGCATGTCCGTGCGCGTGAGCAGTCGAGCGTAGCGCAGGCGCAGCACCTGGTTGTCGGGATCGTCGGCCAGCACGCGCTCGATACGCGCGTAGGGATTTTTTGCGCCCTGCGCGGCGCGGATCTGCGCCTCCAGCAGCAGCGCCTGCTCCTGCTGTGGGTCCAGCTCGAACAGCCTGGCCAGTGTCGCCAGGGCCGCGTTTTGTTCGCCCGTGTCGTGTTGCAGTATGGCCTGGGTCAGCAGCACGCTGGGGTTGTCGGGGAACTCCAGCGCCAGGGCGTTCACCGCGGCCACCAGCTCGGCGCGCTCGGCGTCGGACAGCCGGTGGAAGTCGTTCACCACCACGGGGAAGTTCGCCTCGTGGCCGGCGCGCTCGATGGCCACCAGGTGCGGCAGGGCCTCGGCGCTGCGCCGCCGTCGCACCAGCAGGCTGGCCAGGGTATTGCGCGCCTCCAGGTTGTCCGGTTCCAGGCTGACCCAGAGTTCCGCTGCCGCCAGCGTCTCCGCGTCGCGGCGCAGGTACTGGGTGAGGTGGGTGGTGTGCGCGCTCACGCCGGGGTCGCGCAGTGCCGGCGCCTGCTGCATGTAGGTGTTGACGGCGACGTCGAACTCGCGGCGCCGCAGGGCGAATTCCGCCACCAGCAGGGCGTACAGGCTGTCCTCGGGAAAGGCCCGCTCGGGCGGCGGCGGGGGCTCGGGCGGCGCCGCGGGCGCGGGCGCCTCGACCTGTGCCGGCGGCGGGGCCGGCGCGGTCGAGGAGCAGGCGGCCAACAGTGCGCAGGCCAGGAGCATGGATGTAAAACGCGGCATGACGGCGGTGGGGGAAGGCCCGGCGATAGAACAGCCGCAATAATGACACAGACCGCGGCCGAAACCCACTGGCCGCACAGGGCGCCGGCCCGCGCTGTCATTTGGCGTGTAACTTGTTAAAATTGGGCGATATTTTGCATACGGAGCCGGGGCGCGCCCGGGTGGGCAGCGGCCCGCCCCGCCAACTCCCCGGGAACTCACCACACCTGCATGAACTTCATCGCCCTGGGCATCAGCCACAATTCCGCCGCCGTCGAGATGCGCGAGCGGGTCGCGTTCGCACCGGAACAGGTGAGCGAGGCGCTGGCCGACGCCTGCGCCGGGGCGGGGGTGGACGAGGTGGTCATCCTGTCCACCTGCAACCGCACCGAGCTCTACGCCATCGTGCCCGAGGGGCAGGAACCCACGGCGCGCGCGCAACAGCTGATCGACTGGGTGGCCAACTACCACCACCTGGGCGACGAGGAACTGCAGCGCTGCGCCTACCACTTCCACGCCGGCGACGCCGTGCGCCACCTGGTGCAGGTGGCCAGCGGCCTGGACTCCATGGTGCTGGGGGAGCCGCAGATCTTCGGCCAGTTGAAATCCGCCTTCGCCGTCGCGCGCGAGGCCGGTACCGTCGGGCCGGAACTGGGTCGCCTGTTCCCGCGCGTGTTCTCCATCGCCAAGCGCGTGCGCACCGATACCGCCATCGGCGAGAACCCGGTGTCGGTGGCCTACGCCGCCGTCGACCCGGCCGGGCACATTTTCTCTGACCTGTCGCACTGCCACGCGCTGCTGGTCGGCGCGGGCGAGACGGTGGAACTGGTCGCGCGTCACCTGATCGAGGCGGGCGTCAGCCACATCGTCATCGCCAACCGCACCCTGGGCAGGGCGCGCGAGCTGGCGCAGAAGTTCGGCGCCGAGGCGGTGCTGCTGGCGGAGATACCCGAACAACTGGAGCGCGCCGATATCGTCATCACCTCCACCGCCAGCCAGTTGCCGATTCTCGGCAAGGGCGCGGTGGAACAGGCGCTGAAGGTGCGCAAGCACCGCCCGTTCCTCATGGTGGATATCGCCGTGCCCCGCGACATCGAACCGCAGGTGGGCGAGCTGCGCGACGTCTACCTGTACAGCGTCGACGACCTGCGCGAGATCGTCGACGAGAACCTGCGCACCCGCCGCGACGAGGCGAGCAAGGCCGACCTCATCATCGACGAGGGCGTGGCGCTGTACATGGAAGAGGTGCGCAGCCTGCGCGCGGTGGACGTGGTCAAGGCCTACCGCGGCATGGCCGAGCAGCTGCGCGGCGAGGAGTTGCAGCGCGCCGAGCGCGCCCTGGCGCGCGGCGACGATCCGTTGCAGGTGCTCAACCGCCTGTCGCGCGCCCTCACCAACAAGCTGATCCACGCGCCCACCGCCGGTCTCAAACAGGCCAGCGCGCAGGGGCGCCAGGACCTGCTCGACAACGCCTGCGCCCTGCTCGGGCTGGCGGCGGACGAACCCGCCGCGGCGGCACAGGAGCCGGACGCGGAACTGAACATTCCCCCCAACGCGGTGGAGACCGACCGGCGCACACTGCAATGAAGGCCTCCCTGCTGAGCAAGCTGGAAACCCTGACGGACCGGCACGAGGAGGTGTCGGCCCTGCTCGGGGACAGCGAGATCATCACCGACCAGGCGCGCTTCCGCGACCTGTCCCGCGAGTACGCGGAGCTGGAGGCGGTGGTGAAGTGTTATTCCGACTACAGGCAGGTGCAGGCGGACCTGGAGGATGCCCGCGGCATGCTCGAGGACAGTGACGACGACGTGCGCGAGATGGCGCGCGAGGAACTGGAGGCGGGCGGCGAGAGCCTGCAGGCGCTGGAACTGCAACTGCAAACGCTGTTGCTGCCGCGCGATCCCAACGACTCGCACAACGTGTTCCTGGAAATCCGCGCCGGCACCGGCGGCGACGAGGCGGCGATTTTTTCCGGCGACCTGTTCCGCATGTACTCGCGCTTCGCCGAGGGCATGGGCTGGCGCATCGAGGTGTTGTCCGAGCGTCCCGGGGAGCACGGCGGCTACAAGGAAATCATCACCCGCGTCGAGGGCCGCGACGTCTATGCCCACCTGAAATTCGAATCCGGCGCGCACCGGGTGCAGCGCGTGCCGGAAACGGAATCCCAGGGCCGCATCCACACCTCCGCCTGTACCGTCGCGGTAATGCCCGAGGCCGAGGAGGTCGACGCGGTGGAGATCAACAAGGCCGACCTGCGTATCGACACCTACCGCGCCTCCGGCGCGGGCGGCCAGCACGTGAACAAGACCGATTCCGCCGTGCGCATCACGCACCTGCCCAGCGGTATCGTGGTGGAGTGTCAGGACGAGCGCTCGCAGCACAAGAACCGCGCCCGCGCCATGTCCCTGCTGCAGGCAAAGCTGCTCACCAGCGCGCAGGACGCCCAGGCGCAGGAGCAGGCCTCACTGCGCCGGGACCTGGTCGGCTCCGGCGACCGCTCCGACCGCATCCGCACCTACAACTTCCCCCAGGGGCGCATCACCGACCACCGCATCAACCTGACCCTGTACAAGTTGGCCGAGATCATGGAAGGCGACCTGGCAGCGGTGGTCGACCCGCTGCGCCAGGAGTACCAGGCGGACCAACTGGCGGCGCTGGCCGAAGACTGATGGCCACGGTGCGCGAGTTGCTCGACGCGGCGGCGGACCTGCCCGGCGAGAGTGCGCGACGCGACGTGGAAGTCCTGCTGTGCCACTGCCTGGGTAAATCGCGCGCCTGGCTGTACGCCTGGCCGGAGGCGGAAATCGATGCGCCGCAGCAGCGGCACTATGCGCAGATGTTGGCCCAGCGCCGCGCGGGCAGGCCGCTGGCCTACCTCACCGGCCGGCGCGAGTTCTGGTCGCTGGACCTGGCGGTGAACGACGCGACGCTGATCCCGCGCCCGGAAACCGAGACCCTGGTGGCGCGCGCCCTGGAGTTGCCGCTGGCGGCGGATGCCGCGGTGCTGGACCTGGGCACCGGCAGCGGCGCCATCGCCCTGGCCCTGGCCAGCGAGCGGCCGGGCTGGCGCGTGACGGCTACCGACAAATGCCCCGCGGCGTTGGCCGTGGCGCTGCGCAACGCGCGCGACTGCGGCCTGCAACAGCGCGTCGAACTGCTCAGCGCGGACTGGTTCGACGGGCTGCAGGGGCGGCGCTTCGACCTGGTGCTGTCCAACCCGCCCTATATCGACCCGGCCGACCCTCACCTGGACCGCGGCGACCTGCGCTTTGAACCGCGCGGCGCGCTGGTCGCGGCGCAGGGCGGGCTGGCGGACCTGGCGGGGATCGTCCGCGACGCCCCCGCGCACCTGCGCCCCGGCGGCGCCCTGTGGCTGGAACACGGCTACCAGCAGGGCGAGGCGGTGCGCCGCCTGCTGCGCGAGGGTGGTTTCCAGCAGGTCGACAGCGTGCGCGATCTGGCCGGTCACGAGCGCATCAGCGGGGGAGTGCTCGGTGCTCACTGACGCGCAGTTGCTGCGCTACAGCCGCCAGCTCCTGCTGCACGATTTCGACATCGCCGGGCAGGAAAAACTGCTCGCCGCGCGCGTGCTGGTGGTCGGCCTGGGCGGGCTGGGCTGTCCCGCCGCCCTGTACCTCGCCGCCGCGGGCGTCGGCAGCCTGGTGCTGGCCGATGGCGACGCGGTGGAGGCGAGCAACCTGCAGCGCCAGATCGCCCACACCGAGGCGGACCTGGGGCGCAACAAGGCGCAGTCCGCCGCCGCGGCCGTGGCCGCGTTGAACGCCTCGACCGCCGTCGAGGTGCTGCCGCAACACCTGCAGGCCGCCGACCTTGCGGCGCTGTTGCAGCGCGTGGACCTGGTGGTGGACGCCACTGACAACTACCCGGTGCGTTTCGCGCTCAACCGCGCGTGTATCGACGCGGGCCTGCCCCTGGTGTCCGCCGCCGCGGTGCGCGCCGAGGGGCAGGTGGCGGTGTTCGACCCGCTGCGCGGCGGCCCCTGCTACCGCTGCCTGTACCGCGAGGGCGCCGACGACAGCGCGCTCAGTTGCAGCCAGAGCGGTGTGCTGGCGCCGCTGGTCGGTGTGCTCGGCTCACTGCTGGCCATGGAGACGCTGAAGGTCCTCGCCGGCTACGGCGAGCCGCTGCGCGACGCCCTGCTGGTGCTGGACCTGCACAGCATGGAGGTGCGCAAGCTGGCCCTGGCGCCCGCCGCGGACTGCCCGGACTGCGCCCACCTGCGCTAGGTGGCCGGCGCCGACAGCGGCCGTTGCAGCGTGCGGTACAGGCGCCACAGCAGCACCGCGGAGGTCAGCGCGATACCGGCGATCATGGCCCGCCAGAACCCCAGCGCGCCCGCCAGGCCATCCTCCGCGCGCAGCATTCCCCAGTAGTAACCCAGCGGCAGGGTCAGCAACCAGTAGGTGCCGCACAGCACCAGGAAGGGAAAGGTGGTGTCCTTGAAAGCGCGCAGGCAGAACGTGGCGGTCACCTGCGCCGCGTCGATAACGATGAACAGCGCCGCCAGTCCGACCAGCGCCGCGGCCACGCGCTGGATGTCCGCGTCGCCGGTGAAGGCGGCGATGATCAGTCCGGGGCCGGTGAGCAGCACCAGCGAGCACACGGCGCCGATCAGCAGTGTGGCGCAAGCGCCGCAGGCGATGGCGCGTTGCACCGCGACGCTGTCCCCGGCGCCGACCGCGTGGCCGACGCGGGTGGCCAGCGCGGAACCGACACTGATGAGGAAGATGTAGGTGACGTCCCACACGTTGTAGGCGATCTGGTGCGCGGCCATCACGGTATCGCCCAGCGTGGCGATGAGCAGGCCGATGACCGAGAACACGCCGACCTCGAGGAAAAACGACAGGCCCATGGGTGTGCCCAGGCGCAGGATATCGCGCAGGATGTCCAGGCGTGGCGCCACCAGCAGTGAGTCCGGCAGGTAGGGGCGCAGGTCGCGCGCGCGCAGCATGTACACGCCGATCAGCAGCGGGCTCAGCCACATGGAGATCGCCGTGGCCCAGCCGCAGCCCGCGGCACCCAGCTCGGGTGCGCCCCACTTGCCGTAGATCAGTGCGTAGTTCAGCGGGATGTTGGCGAGGAAGCCGAGCACGCTGGCCAGGGCGAAGGGGCGCATGAAGCCGATGCCCTGGGTGTGGCAGCGCAGGGCCTGGAAGAGGGCGGCGGCGGGCAGGCCGAAGGCGGTTGCCTGCAGGTAGCCCAGGCTGCGCGCGTGGGTCTGCGGCGCCAGGTCGAGCAGGTGCAGCAGCGGCTCCGCGCTGTACAGCAGCGGGCCTGCCACCAGGCCCAGCAACAGCGCCAGCCACAGCGCCTGGGGCAGGCAGGCGCGGATGCGCTGCACGCGGCCCGCGCCGTAGTCCTGGGCGATAATCGTGGTGGCGCCGAGCATGACGCCGATGAACACCAGGTACAACGGCAGCCAGATGTTGTAGCCGATGGCGATGGCCGCCAGGTCCACCGCGCTGTAGTGGCCCGCCATGACCGTGTCCACCACGCCGGTGGCCATTTGCGCGACCTGTGCGATGAGGGTGGGCCAGGCGATGGCGAACAGGGCGCGGAATTCCTGGGTGTAGGCGGGGATTTTCCGCTTCATGACAGTGCCGTTATTATGGGGCCGGATTATGGGCGGTCGGGGAAACCTTTCCCGCGATCCGGTTGTCACACGGAGGCGACTACAATGGAAATGACACCATGAATGCACTCGCACAGACGTATCACAGTATACACAAGGCCATCTTCACACCCTTGTCCCGGCTCGATGGCCTGGCGCCGCTGGCGCTGCGCATCTACCTGTTTTTTCCCTTCCTCATGGCGGGCCGGCAGAAGATCAACGGCATGGAGAACACTATCGAGTGGTTCGGCAACCCGGACTGGGGCCTGGGCCTGCCGTTTCCCGAGGTGCTGGCCTACCTGGCGGCCTACACCGAGTATGTCGGCGCCTGGCTGCTGCTGATCGGCCTGGCCACGCGCTGGATATCGGTGCCGCTGATCATCACCATGCTGGTGGCGATTTTCGCGGTGCACTGGGACAACGGCTGGGCGGCCATCGCCGATTCCAGCGCCCAGGATGTCGCCGTGCGCCTGGGCATGGCCAAGGATATCCTGCGCGAGCACGGCAACTACACCTGGCTGACCGAGAAGGGCAACTTCGTCATTCTCAACAACGGCATCGAATTCGCCGTCACCTACCTGGTGATGCTGCTCAGCCTGTTCTTTACCGGCGGCGGGCGCTACACCAGCCTGGACTACTATCTCGGCCGCCTGTGGCCGGCGCGATCCTGAGTGCCCGCGGGCGTGTACGGCGCGGGGCGGGCATCCCCCCGGCGCGGCCGGGTGTGCCCGGGAGGGCGATGCCGCGAGCCTGCCCATTTTCTGTGCAAAAATGGTAGACTAGCCCGCTTTTTTCGACAGCTACAGGATGTAACGCATTGAACGACAGCAGCGCCAACCGCAGCGACACCCCTCAGGCGTCACCCTGGTCCGTCGACCAGTTCGTGGTGCAGCCGCAGGAGGGCCAGACCCGCTTCCACGACCTTGGTCTGCGCGATGAACTAATGCATGCCATCGCCGACCTCGGGTTCCAGTACTGTTCGCCCATCCAGGCGCAGGTCCTGCCGCACACGTTGCAGGGCCACGACGCCATCGGCAAGGCCCAGACCGGCACCGGCAAGACGGCCGCGTTTCTCATCACTATTTTCAACGACCTGCTCAATCACCCGCCCGAGGGCGAGCGTTTCCTGGGCGAACCGCGCGCGCTGGTGATCGCGCCGACCCGCGAACTGGTGATGCAGATCGCCGCCGACGCGGAGGACCTGGCGCGGCACAGCCCGCTGCAGATCGCGACGCTGATCGGCGGCATGGATTACCAGAAGCAACTCAATCGCCTGGGCAGCCGTGTCGTCGACCTGGTAGTGGCCACCCCGGGGCGCCTGCTGGATTTCATGGGCCGCCGCGACCTGTTCCTGGACCACGTGGAAACCCTCGTGCTGGACGAGGCGGACCGCATGCTCGACATGGGCTTCATCCCCCAGGTCAAGCGCATCGTGCGCGCCACGCCGCGCAAGGAAAACCGGCAAACCCTGCTGTTCTCCGCGACCTTCACCCAGGACATCATCAACCTGTCACAGCAGTGGACCTACGAGCCGGTCAAGGTGGAGATCGAGCCGGAGAGCGTCGCCACCGATACGGTGGACCAGAAGATCTACCTGGTCAGCAGCCAGCAGCGTTACCGCGTGTTGAGCAACCTGCTGCGTTCGCAGGAGGCGAGCAGCGTTATCGTCTTCGCCAATCGGCGCGACCAGGTGCGGCGCCTGCACGAGCGCCTGCGCAAGTCCGGCTTCTCCGCCGGCATCCTCTCGGGGGAGATTCCGCAGCAAAAACGCACGCGCACGCTGGAACAGTTCAAGTCTGGTGACGTGAAGGTGCTGGTGGCCACCGACGTCGCCGGCCGCGGTATCCACGTCGAGGGCGTGAGCCACGTGGTCAACTACAACCTCCCCGAGGACCCGGAGGACTACGTGCACCGCATCGGACGCACCGGCCGCGCCGGCGCGACCGGCGTGTCCATCAGCTTCGCCAGCGAGGACGACGCCTTCCTGCTGCCCGACCTGGAGGCCCTGCTGGGTGAAAAGCTGGAGTGCACCCACCCGCCGCAGGAGCTGCTCTCCTAATAGCTCGGGGTCAGGTCTTACAGTTCACACTGTTGAGGGGTCATACCTCGGGGTCAGGTCTTACAGTTCACACTATTGTGTGAACTGTAAGACCTGACCCCGAGCTGCCCGCTGTTTAGCGGTCGCGCAGTTCCTCGCACCACAGAAGCGTCGCGCCGACCACTGCGGCGGGCACGACGAAAAAGTTGACCAACGGAATGCCCGCGCAGAGAGCGACCAGACCGCCGAAGCCCATGCTGCTCATCCGCCGCTCGCGCACCGCCGCCTTTACCTCGGAAAAGCCCAGCTGGTGATTGTCCATTGGGTAGTCGACAAAGGTGATGCTCATCATCCAGGCGCCGAGCAGGAACCACAACACGGGGGCGGCCGCATTGATGCCCGGGATCAGGGACACCACCAGTACCGCCAGGGCCAGCGGGATGTAGTAGAGCAGTTTGAGGATCTCACGCAGGATGCCGCGTGGCACCAGTAGCAGGGCCGCTCCGAGTCCCTCGGGTCCGGCGACCGGGCGACCGGTGACCAGTTCCTCGGCTTTTTCGGCCAGCAGGCCGTTGAACGGCGAGGCGATGACCAGCGCCACCGAGGTAAACAGGTAGCCGGAGATGAGGCAGGCGGTAATGACGATCAGCGGCCAGAGAATCCACTGCAGGAAGTCCAGCCAGTCCGGCAGCTTCGCGTCCATCCCCTCCATCATGCCGGTGACGTAGCCGAAGCCGATGCCCAGCAGGCCGGCGAAGATCACCACGTTGACCAGCAGCGGCACGATGACGAACAGGCGCAACGCGGGGTGGCCAAGCATGCTCGCGCCGCGGGTGAGGTAGCGGGCGCCGCGGGCAAGGTCAGTGCTCATCGGTCAGCCCGGGTTCGATCCGGCCGCAGGCGGCACAGATACAGTGGCGGTTTTTCGATGCTGGCGGGATCGCGGCGAGGGCGTCGGCGTCCAGAGTCGCGTCCCAGCACCAGCAGGCTTCGTGGGAGCGGCCGGCGGCGACGGCACAGGCATTGTCGCCACCGCACAGAGGGCAGGTTTTTTCCAGCGGGTCGGCATTCGTCATGGTCTACTCCACGCGGCTTCGGGGCTATAATACTGTACGGCGGACGGGGTGTAAGTATGGACGGCGACGACGACAGTTTGTTCCGGGAGGAGATGGCCGGGGTCAAACCGTTGCAGCGAGAGCCGCGCATCCAGCGCCGCAGCGGCGCCGGGCAGGCCGCCGACCCCTCGCTGGCGCGACGTCGCGCGGCCGCGGTCGACGCGCCCGCGGTCGCGGGCAACCCCCTCTCCGATGCCGATATTCCCTCCCTGGATGCCTGGTACGTCCTCGATTTCAAGCGCCCCGGCGTGCAGAACGGGGTGTTTCGCAAGTTCAAGCAGGGGCGCTACGAGCCGCAGGCGCGGCTGGACCTGCATCGCATGAGCCTGCAGCAGGCGCGACAGGAAATCTTCGATTATGTTGAGGAGTCCCTGCAACTGGGCCTGCGCTGCATACTGGTCATTCACGGCAAGGGGCAGGGCGGCACTGACCGCGAGCGCTGCTCGATCCTCAAGGGCGGTGTCGACCGCTGGCTGCGTGAACTGGATGTGGTGCAGGCCTTCCATAGCGCGCAGGCTCGCCACGGCGGCACTGGCGCGGTTTACGTCCTGCTGCGTAAGAGCGAGGAGGCCAAGCGTGAGACCCGCGAGCATTTTTCCAAGGGTCGGGTGCCGATTGAGTAGCAACCGTGAGGTCAGCAACCATGGGGTCAGGTCTTACAGTTTACACCTTGGTGTAAACTGTAAGACCTGACCCCCTGTCGTTGGTTAGGCCGCGCCGGCCTGGCGCAGGATGTCGGCGTATTCTGCCCCGTGGCGGTGGGTGGACAGGATTGCCAGTACGCTGCGGCCATCGCGGCCCGTGGCGTTGATGTCGCGGCCCGCGTCGGTGAAAAACGACACGAACAGCTCGAAGTCCGAGGCGCGCATGCTGTGGTAGGCCTTGAGTAGCATGTGGAAGTCATCGGGCTCGTCATTGTAGGAGCGCACGTCGAGGAAACTGCGCACGCGCTCCTCGGTCCATACCTCGTCGAGTACCTTTTCCTTGTCTTTCTTCATGGCTATCTCCCGCCTCGTCATTCGCGCGCCTCGTCATGCTCGCGCTCCGTCATTCCCGCGTACGCGGGAATCCAGGAATTCCAGTGTTGTGTGCCGAGCGGCCAGCTTGTAGACGACCGCGGAATGGATCCGGGCAAGTCCTCAGGTCAATTTTTTCGCCAGCAGCTCATTGACCATCTTCGGGTTGGCCTGACCCTTCGAGACCTTCATGACCTGGCCGACGAAGAAGCCGATCAGCTTCTTGCGTTTGCCCTCGTCCGCCGCCAGGTACTGTTCCACCTGGGCGCCATTGTCGGCGATCACCTGGTCCACCATGGCTTCCAGTGCGCCGCTGTCGGAGACCTGTTTCAGGCCCTGCGCCTCGATGATCTCGTCGGCGCTGCCCTGGCCCTGCCACATGTGTTCAAACACCTGCTTGGCGATCTTTCCGGAGATGCTGTTGTCCAGGATGCGCGCGATCAGGCCACCGAGGTCCGCCGCGGACACCGGGCTGTCCGCGATGCCCAGTTCCGAGCGGTTGAGCTGGCCCAGCAGCTCCACCTGCACCCAGTTGGCGGCCATCTTGGCATCGCCGCAGGCGGCCGCCACCGCCTCGAAGTAGTCGGCCAGCTCGCGGCTGTCGCTGAGCACGCCGGCGTCATAGGTCGACAGTCCGTACTGTGCGGCGAAGCGGTGACGCTTTTCCACCGGCAGTTCCGGCAGGCTGGCGCGCACTGCCTCTATATAATCGTCGTCGATGACCACCGGCAGCAGGTCCGGTTCGGGGAAGTAGCGGTAGTCATTGGCCACCTCCTTGGAACGCATGGAGCGGGTCTCGTCGCGCTCGGCGTCGTACAGCCGCGTTTCCTGCACCACCTCGCCGCCGTCCTCGAGGATGTCCGACTGGCGCTCGATCTCGCAGGCGATGGCCTTTTCCACGAAGCGGAAGGAGTTGACGTTCTTGATCTCCGCCCGCGTGCCGAGTGTATCCGTGCCGGCGGGGCGCAGGGAGATGTTGATATCGCAGCGCATGGACCCCTGCGACATATCGCCGTCCGAGATGCCCAGGTAGGTGACCAGGCTGTGCAGCGCCTTGAGATAGGCGACCGCCTCCTGTGCGTTGCGGATATCCGGGTCGGTGACGATTTCCAGCAGCGGGGTGCCGGCGCGGTTCAGGTCGATGCCGCTGCAGCCGTGGTAGTCCTCGTGCAGCGACTTGCCGGCGTCCTCTTCCAGGTGGGCGCGGGTGATGCCGATGCTGCGTGTGCTGCCGTCTTCCAGCGCGATTTCGAACTCGCCGCGGCCGACGATGGGCGCCTCGAACTGGCTGATCTGGTAGCCCTTGGGCAGGTCCGGGTAGAAGTAGTTCTTGCGGTCGAACACCGAGCGGTGGCCAATCTGCGCGCCGATGCCCAGGCCGAACTTGACCGCGCAGCGCACCGCCTCCGCATTGAGCACCGGCAGCATGCCGGGCATGGCCAGGTCTACCGCGCAGGCCTGGGTGTTGGGTGCGGCGCCAAAGGTGGTCGGCGCGCCGGAAAAGATTTTCGACACGGTGGCGAGCTGCAGGTGAACTTCCAGCCCGATGACGCTCTCCCAGGCCATCAGTCGATCCCTCCCGGTGCGCGCAGGTGCCAGTCGGTGGCCTGCTGGAACTGGTGCGCGACGTTGAGCAGGCGCGCCTCGTCGAAGTGCTGGCCGATCAGCTGCAGGCCGACCGGCATGCCCTCCACCAGTCCCGCGGGAACCGACATGGCCGGCAGCCCGGCCAGGTTGACCGCCAGCGTGTAGACGTCCTCCAGGTACATCGAGACCGGGTCGTCGGACTTGGCCCCCAGGGCGAAGGCCGGTCCGGGCGTGGTCGGCCCGGCGATGATGTCGACCTGTTCGAAGCAGTCGAGGAAATCCTGCCGGATCAGGCGCCGCACCTGCTGCGCCTTCTTGTAGTAGGCGTCGTAGTAGCCCGCGGAAAGCGCGTAGGTGCCCACCAGGATGCGCCGCTTGACCTCGTCGCCGAAGCCCTCCTCGCGCGTGCGCGTGTACAGGTCCAGCAGGTCCTGGGGATCCTCGCAGCGGTGCCCGTAGCGCACGCCGTCGTAGCGCGACAGGTTGGTAGAGGCCTCCGCCGGCGCGATGATGTAGTAGGTGGGCACGGTCAGCTCGCTGTGCGGCAGGCTCACGTCCACCAGGGTGGCGCCGCGGGCCTGCAGCTCGCGCAGTGCATCCTGCACGCAGGCCGCCGTCGCCGCGGACAGCCCCTCGCCGAAGTACTGTGTCGGCAGGCCGATGCGCAGCCCGGACAGGTCGCGCTCAAGCTGCGCCGTGTAGTCCTGCGTGTCGCGGGTGGAGGAGGTCGAGTCCAGCGGGTCGTGACCGGCCATGGCGTTGAGCAGCAGCGCGCAGTCCTCGGCGCTGCGCGCCATCGGCCCGCCCTGGTCGAGGCTGGAGGCGAAGGCCACCATGCCCAGGCGCGAGACGCGTCCGTAGGTGGGCTTGATGCCGGTGATGCCGCAACAGGCCGCGGGCTGGCGGATCGAGCCGCCGGTGTCGGTGCCGGTGGCGGCGGGCGCCAGGCGCGCGGCCACCGCGGCGGCGGAGCCGCCGGAGGAGCCGCCGGGCACCGCGTCCGTGTCCCACGGGTTGCGCACCGCGCCGTAATAGCTTGTCTCGTTGGAGGAGCCCATGGCGAACTCGTCCATGTTGGTCTTGCCCAGGGTCACCGCGCCGGCCTCGCGCAGGCGCGACACCACGGTGGCGTCGTAGGGCGGCACGAAATTGTCCAGCATCTTCGAGCCGCAGCTGGTGCGCAGCCCGCGGGTGCAGAAAATGTCCTTGTGCGCGATGGGCACGCCGGTCAGCGCCGAGGACTCGCCGGCGGCGCGGCGCGCGTCGGCCTGCTCGGCCTCGGCCAGGGCAGCGCTCTCGTCCACGCTGATAAAGCTGTTGAAACGCTCGTCCAGTGCGGCGATGCGCTGCAGGTGGGCGCGGGTCACCTCGACACTGCTGAAGCGGCCTTCGCGCAGCCCTTGTGCCAGTTCGGCGACAGAGTAATCGTGCATGTTGGGCGGAATCCTAGTCTATGACCCGGGGAACCAGGTAGAGGCCGTCCTCCACCGCCGGGGCGATGGCCTGGAAGTCCTCGCGACGGTTTTCCTCGGTCACCGCGTCCGGACGCAGGCGCTGGGTGTCGTCCAGTGGGTTGGCCATCGGTTCCACCGCGGCGGTATCCACCGCCTGCAGGCGATCCACCATGCCGAGGATCTCGGCGATGCGTGCGGTGACCTCGCCGATCTGGTCGTCGGCGATGCGAATTCGCGCCAGTTGCGCAATTTTCTCGATCTCGTGCTGGTCGATAGCCATGCTGGTACTGTCTGGTCGTCTCGGGTAGCTGTCCGGGTGCGTGTCGCGGCGCCGTGTCGTGGCCCGCGAGCCGCGGCCCGCGCGGCAGGGGGCGTAAACTTATCACATTTGCGCCTTGCCCAAAATCCCCGCGGTTGATACAGTTGCGCGAATAACTCAAACCCCGAAAAAGACCGCATCCAGAGGGAGTTTCCGGCCCTGAAACAGAGGGAGTTTCCGGCCCTGAAATGCGGCGCGAAAGCCGCCACCCAGGCGCGGCGTGAACAGACTGACAGGGCCCCGGCGCGGCCTCGCCGCCGCACTCACAGGATAACGAGATTTCATGTTCAGAAAACTGCGCGGAGTGTTCTCCAATGACCTCTCCATCGATCTGGGTACGGCCAATACCCTGATCTATGTGCGCGACAGGGGAATTATCCTGGACGAGCCCTCGGTGGTCGCCATCCGTATTCACAACGGGCAGAAGACCATCGAGGCGGTCGGCAACGAGGCCAAGCGCATGCTGGGTCGCACCCCCGGCAATATCACTGCCATCCGCCCGCTGAAAGACGGCGTCATCGCCGATTTCGAAGTCACCGAGAAGATGCTCCAGCACTTCATCGCCAAGGTGCACGAAACCCGCTTTATCCGCCCCAGCCCGCGCGTGCTGGTCTGTGTGCCCTGTATGTCCACCCAGGTCGAGCGCCGGGCGATCAAGGAATCGGCGCTGGGCGCCGGCGCCCGCGACGTGCGCCTGATCGAGGAGCCCATGGCGGCGGCCATCGGCGCCGGGCTCAGTGTCGAGGAAGCCACCGGCTGCATGGTGGTCGACGTGGGCGGCGGCACCACGGAGGTGGCCATCATCTCCCTGAACGGCGTGGTCTACCGCGATTCCGTGCGCGTCGGCGGCGACCGCTTCGACGAGGCCATCGTCTCCCACGTGCGCCGGCGCTACGGCAGCCTGATCGGCGACGCCACCGCCGAGCGCATCAAGCTGGAAGTGGGCTGCGCGTTCGCCGGCAGCGAGCTGCGCGAGATCGACGTGCGCGGCCGCAACCTCGCCGAGGGGGTGCCGCGCAGCTTCACCCTGAACAGCGACGAGATACTGGAGTCGCTGCAGGACCCGCTGGCCGCCATCGTCCAGGCGGTCAAGTCCGCCCTGGAACAGTCGCCGCCGGAACTGGCGGCGGATATCGCCGAGAGCGGTATCGTCCTCACCGGCGGCGGTGCCCTGCTGCGCGATCTCGACCGCCTGATCTCCGAGGAGACCGGCCTGCCGGTCATCGTCGCCGACGACCCGCTGACCTGCGTCGCCCGCGGCGGCGGCATGGCGATGGAGCGCATGGACCGGCATACCATCGACCTGCTGTCCACCGACTGAGGCGCCTCCATTCCCGCGCGGGGCGTCCCGCTGGAGGATAACGGCCGCAACGGATACACTGGCCGCGGGAACTGAGGAATCGTCATCAAGCCGTTATTCGTCAAGGAATCGTCCCTGGTGTCACGGGTGCTGCTGGCGACCGCGGTGGTTGTCGCGCTCATTGCCGCCGACCTGCATTTCAACCAGCTCGAGCGCGGCCGCGCCGTTCTCGACACCCTGCTCACCCCCGTTTTCTGGATCGCCGACGTACCCTCGCGCATCAGCGACTGGGGTTCCTCGCAGTTGCAGTCCCGCGACGCCCTGCTGGAGGATAACGAGCGCCTCCGGCGCGAGAACCTGGTGCTGCTGGGACGCTCCTCGCAGATGGCTTCCCTGCAGGCGGAGAACGTGCGCCTGCGCGCCCTGCTCAATTCCTCCGCCATGCTGCGCGACGACGTGCTGGTGGCGGAGCTGATCGGTGTATCGCCAGACCCGGCGCGCCACCAGCTCGTGCTGAACAAGGGGGCGCGCGACGGTGTGTTCACCGGCCAGCCCCTGATCGACGCGGGCGGCCTGCTCGGGCAGGTGGTGGAGGTGGCCGCCGGCAGCGCGCGGGCGCTGCTGATCACCGACGCCACCCACTCGATCCCGGTCCAGGTCAACCGCAACGGCGTGCGCGCGATCGCCGAGGGCACCGGCGCGCTTGGCTCGCTGGAAGTGCATCATGTCTCGGCCACCACCGATATCCGCGAGGGCGACCTGCTGGAGACCTCCGGCCTGGGGGGGCGCTTCCCGGTGGGCTATCCCGTCGCGCGGGTCAGCACGGTCGAACGCGACCCGGGCGAGGCCTTCGCGCGCATCGTCGCCATTCCCACGGCCGCGCTGGACCGCAGCCGCCATGTGTTGCTGGTGTTTACCGGCGGCAAGCCCGCCGGCGACGGCGACAGCGAAGGCTGACGGCGTGGAGGAGAGCGGGCGCGGCTACGGCGTCATCCTGCTGACGTTCCTGGTCGCCTTCGTGCTCGCGGTGCTGCCCCTGCCGCCGTGGTTGATGTGGGGTCGCCCGGAGTGGGTCGCGCTGGCGCTGATCTACTGGACCATCGCATTGCCGCACCGCGTCGGCATCACCACCGGCCTGCTGCTGGGTATTGGCCTGGACGTTCTCGACGGCGCGGTGCTGGGGCAGAACGCCTTCGCCCTGGTCGTGGTGGCGCTGCTCGCTCTCATCCTCTACCAGCGCCTGCGCGTGTACAGCCTGTGGCAGCAGGCGGGGGTGGTGTTCGTGCTCGTGGGCATCAACCAGCTCATCTGCCAGTGGGTGCAGAACCTGCAGGGCGTCGGCGCGCGCTCCCTGCTGTTTCTCCTGCCGGCCCTGTCCAGTGCGCTGCTGTGGCCGGTGATGCTGCACACCCTGCGCGGCGTGCGCCGCCGCTACGAGGTCACCTGAGGTGCCGGCGCCGCACCTGCTGCTGGCCTCCGCCTCGCCGCGGCGGCGGCAGTTGCTGCAGGGCCTGGGCGTCGAGTTCAGCTGTGTCGCGGCCGACATAGACGAGACACCCGCGGCGCGCGAGGCGCCCGCGGATTACGTGCAGCGCATGGCGCAGGAGAAAGCGCGCGCCGTCGCGGCGCGGCCGCAGGCGCAGGGCTGCCTGGTACTCGGCGCCGACACCACGGTGGTGGTGGAGGAGGACATCCTGGGCAAGCCGGCGGATCACATGCAGGGCCTGGCCATGCTGGCGCGGCTCAGCGGCCGCGAGCACCAGGTGCTGACCGCGGTGTGCCTGCTGGGTCCGCGCGGCGCGCAGACTGAGCTGGTGCAAACCGCGGTGGAATTCGTCACCCTGGACCGCGCCACCTGCGAGGCCTACCTGGCCACCGACGAACCCTGGGACAAGGCGGGCGCCTACGCCATCCAGGGCCTGGGCGGCGCCCTGGTGCGCGCCATACACGGCAGCTACAGCAATGTCGTCGGCCTGCCGCTGGCGCAGACACGCGCACTGCTGGCCGCCAACGGCGTGGTCACGGCGCTGGACCCTTCGGCCGGAGCTTGAGGAGATGTCGATGAGCGACGAGATCCTGGTCAATATCACGCCCATGGAAACCCGTGTGGCGGTGCTGGAAAACGGTGCGACCCAGGACATCCATATCGAGCGCGCGGTCAACCGCGGCATCGTCGGCAACATCTACGCCGGCAAGGTGGTGCGCGTACTGCCGGGTATGCAGGCGGCCTTTGTGGACATCGGTGTGGAGCGCACCGGCTTCATCCACGTGTCGGACATCGTCGCCGCCGAGGCGCGCGGCCGCGAGCCGGAAAATATCACCGAACACCTGCACGAGGGCAAGACCATCGTGGTCCAGGTCACCCGCGACCCGCTGGGCACCAAGGGGGCGCGACTGACCACCGCGCTGTCGGTATCCACGCGCTACCTGGTGCTGATGCCGCAGACCGACCACGTCGGCGTATCGCAGTTGATCGACGAGCAGCAGGAGCGCGAGCGCCTGCAGCAGGTGCTCGCCGACGGCGTCGCCGCGGAGTCCATGGAGGGCGCCGGCGGTTTCATCCTGCGCACCGCGGCCGAGGGCGTGGGCAGCGACGAGATCGTCGCCGACCTGCGCTTCCTCAAGCGCCTGTGGGCGGCGGTGTCGCGGCGCATCGAGGCCGCCGCGGAGCCGCAGTTGCTGTACGCCGACCTGCCGTTGCACCTGCGCACCGTGCGCGACCTGGCGCGCGCCTCGGTCGGGCGCATCCTGGTGGACAGCAGCGAGGGCGCCGCGACCATGGCCGAGTTCTGCCGCGAGTACATGCCGCAGGTCTCCGACCTGCTGGAGCACTACGAGGGCGAGCGCCCCCTGTTCGACCTGCACGGCGTGGAGGAGGAGATCCAGCGGGCGCTGCAGCGCAAGGTGGAGCTGAAGTCCGGCGGCTACCTGATTATCGACCAGACCGAGGCGATGACCACCATCGACGTCAACACCGGTTCCTTCGTCGGCCGGCGCAACCAGGCCGAGACCATCCTCAAGACCAATCTCGAGGCGGTGGGCGCCCTGTCGCGGCAGCTGCGCCTGCGCAACCTCGGCGGCATCATCATCGTCGACTTTATCGACATGGCCGACCCGGAACACCGTCGCCAGGTGCACCGCAGCCTGGAGAAGGCGATGCAGCGCGACCCGGCGCGCAACCAGATCACCGGCGTTTCGGAGCTGGGCCTGGTGGAGATGACGCGCAAGCGCACCCGTGAGAGCCTGGAGCACATGCTCTGCGAGGAGTGCCCGGTGTGCAGCGGGCGCGGCGTGCTGAAGACCGCCGAAACCGTGTGTTACGAGATTTTCCGCGAGATCATTCGCGACGCCCGCGCCTATGACAACGATAAACTGATGGTACTGGCGGCGCAGCCGGTGGTGGACAGGCTGCTCGACGAGGAATCGGCCAACCTGGCGGACCTGGAGGAACTGGTGGGCAAGGCGATCAGTTTCCGCGCCGAACCCAGTTACAACCAGGAGCACTTCGATATCATACTGCTCTGAATCGCGGGTGCCTCGCTCACCCCTCGCCTGACAACCGGGAGCCGACGTGGAAACCTCCGTATACCACAGACTCAGCAACCTGCTCTGGGGCGTGCTCGTCACGCTGCTGCTGGTGCTGGCCGTGTACGTGGGTGTCGGCCGCCTGGTCACCGCCAATCTGGGCCCTTACCAGACCGCGATCCTGCAGGAACTCAACCTGCGCACCCCCTTCGACATCGAGGCGGACCACGTCTCCGGCCAGTGGCAGTCCTTCACCCCGTTCATCGTGCTCACGGAACTGCGCATCGGCGTGCCCGGCAACGAGCGCAGCGCCATTCGCCTGGCCGAGGGGCGTATCGGCCTGGACGTGCTGGACAGCCTGCGCACCGGCTCGCTGCAGGTGACGCGGCTGGTGCTGGACGGGCTCGAACTGGATGGTGAACTGGACGCGCAGGGGCGGCTGCGCCTGACCGGCCTGGAGGGCGGCGCCGGGGAAACCGGCGCCTGGCTGCGCGAGTTCCTGCTCAATGTCGAATTCGTGTCCCTGCGGCGCAACCTGCTGCGCCTGGCCCTGCCCGGCGGCGAGGTGCGTGAACTGGACCTGGACCTGATGCTGTCGCGCGACGGCAGTGCGCGGCAGGTCGAGGCGCAGCTGGCCTCCACCGGCGGCGCGACCATCACCGCCCTGGCCTCGGGGCGCGGCGACCCGTTCCGGCCGCAGACGTTCAGCGGCGATCTCTACCTGGACATCGACACCACGGACCTGGGCGCGGTGCGCGACATGCTCGCGAACGCGGCGCCGGCGGTGTGGGCGCAGGGCAACCTCGACCTGGAACTGTGGCTGTCCTGGGACCACGGGCGGCCCCGCGTGCAGACGCGGGTGGATGCGCGCGACGTGCTGGTCACCCCGCGCGACGGTGCCTGGAGCCTGCCCCTGCACCGCCTGTCGCTGCAGGCGGAACTGGCGCGCGAGCGCGAACACTGGACCCTGTTCGCCGCCGACGTGGAGGTGGCCAACGCCGGCGGTGAGTTGGCACTGCCACGGCTGCAACTGGACAGCTGGGGCAACTCGCTGCGGCTGCGCGCGGCGGACCTGTCGCTGCAGCCGCTACACGCCTTCGCCGCCGGCGTGGAGAGCCTGCCGCAGAACCTGCGCGAGGTGTTCGCGGCCCTGGACCCGGCCGGCCGGGTCGACGCGTTGCAGATCAGCCTCGGCGATGCCAACCGGCCGGCGGACGACTGGGAGGTGGAGGCAGAATTCGCCGCGGTGTCGGTGGCGCCCTATCGCGGCGCGCCGGGGGGCAGCGGCCTGCGCGGTTACGCCAGGCTGGGACCCGGTGGCGGCGGCGTGGTGGTCGACAGCAGCGACGTCAGCCTGGCATTTCCCCAGGTGTATCGCCAGCCGCTGGCCTTCGACGAGCTGTACGGCTCACTGGACCTCGCCTGGAGCGGCGAACAGGTGCGCCTGACCTCGGGCGTGCTCACCGCGCGCGGCGAGGAGGGCACGGCGCGCGCGCTGTTCAGCCTGGATATCCCCCTGGTCAGCAGCGAGATCGGCCCGGATATGACGCTGCTGGTGGGCCTGCGCGACTCCACCCCGCAGTACCGCAGCAAATACCTGCCCTATGTGCTCAACCAGGGCCTGCTCGACTGGCTCTCCGCCAGCATCGGCGGCGGGGTGATCGACGACGGCGCGTTCCTCTGGCGCGGCAGCCTGCGCCCACAGGCAGTGCAGCGGCGCACCGTACAGCTGGCGTTCAACGTGCGCGATACCGCGCTGGACTACCACCCCGACTGGCCCGCCGTCACCATCGATGACGGCGTGGTGCTGATCGACGACGGGCGGGTGAGCGTGTGGGCCGACAGCGGGCGGCTGAGCGAATCGGCGGTTCAGAACCTGTCGGTGGAGACCTGGGTCAACCCGCGCGGCGCCGTCAGCCTCGGCGTGCAGGGCGCCATCACCGGGCCCGCCGGGGACGGCCTGGCGGTGGTCAACAACTCGCCGCTGTCCGGCCTGGTGGGCGACGCTTTCAGCCAGTGGTCCCTGCGCGGCGATATGCAGGCGGACCTGCGCCTGCAGCTGGAGCTGGGCGACAACCCGCCGCCGCCGCGCGTGGAGGTGCAGACCCGCTGGCTGGACGTGGACATGGATATCGCACCGGGCAACCTGCCGGTGCGCGGCCTGCACGGCGACTTCGCCTACAGCAGTGCGCGCGGTTTCAGCGCCAGTGAGTTGCGCGGCCGGCTGTGGGGCGGCGACATCAGCGCGCGCCTGGAACAGACCCACAGCGGCGCGGGCTACGACCCCGCCAGCTCCGTGCTGACGGTACAGGTGGCCACCGACGTGGCGATGGCGGAGCTGCGCGAATGGCTGGGCCTGGGCGCCCTGGCCTTCAGCAGCGGCGAGGCCAGCGCCGGGGTGGGCGTGCGCATCGCCCCGGGGCAGCCGCCGACGCTCACCGTGGACAGCGACCTGCAGGGCGTGCAGCTGGACCTGCCGCAGCCCTGGCAGAAGGAGGCCGCGGAGTCCCTGCCGCTGCACCTGGAAATGCCCCTGGCCGGGGACCGCCAGGTCATCGAGCTGTCCCTGGGCGAGGAGCTGAACCTGGCCCTGGATATCACCGCGGGTGGCCTGCATGGCGGTTCCCTGGGGATCAACGAGGCGCCCGCCGCGCCGCGGCAGGGCCTGTTCCACGTCGCCGGTCGCGCCGAGGTGCTGCACGCGCAGGCCTGGCTGGACTGGGTCAACACCTACCTGCTGCAGGGCGCCATGCTGCAGGCGCAGACCCCGACCGATCCCGCCCCCGCCACGCCCGATCCTGATATGCCGGCGCAGCAGTCCGCGGCGCCGCTGCGCGTGCAGGTGCAGCGGCTGTACGCCGAAACCCTGGCGCTGTTTGGCCGCGAATTCGACGCCGTGCAGTTGAGCCTGGACCTGGACGAACAGGCCTGGCGCCTTGACCTGGACACCGACTGGCTGACGGGCAACGCGGTGCTGGACCGCGCCAGCGGCGTCACTGCCGTCGAGGTGCAGGACCTGGACCTGTCTCGGCTGGCGGCGTTGACGACCGGCGCCGGCGCGGCGCGTGCCGCCGGCGGGTCGTCGCTGGAGGTGCCGCCCATGCAGGTGAAAATCGCCAGCTTGCGCCAGGCGGAGCGGCAACTCGGCGAGCTGTCATTCAGCGTGGTCGCACGGGACGGGGTGCTCACCGCCAGCGACGTTCGCGGCCAGCTCGCGCGCGCCACGGTGGGGGCGGAGGAACCCGCCAGCCTGATCTGGCGCCAGGGCGCGGACGGCGAGACCCGGGTGCGGGCCGCCCTGGGCTTCGCCGATTTCGGCGACATCCTGGACTACCTTGGCTACCAGCGCATCCTGCAAACCGGGGCGGGGGCGATCGACCTGGACCTGCGCTGGCCGGGCGACCCGGCGGCGTTCGCCCTCGCCGCCGCCGGGGGCACCATCGAGGTCGATATCGGCAAGGGCAATTTCCTCAGCGCGCCGACCGGCGCCGCCGGCGCCCTGCGCGTGGTCAGCATCCTCAATCTCGTCGATATCGTGCAGCGCCTGAGCCTGGCGCACATGTTCGAGTCGGGCATACCCTTCGACGCGGTGGACGGCGAGATCTACCTGCACGAGGGCACCATCGAGGTGCCGCGGCTGGATATCAAGGGTCCTTCCAGCTTCCGCTTCAGCGGTGTCTCGGACATAGAGCGGCAAACCCTGCGCGGCGAACTCGTCGCGACCCTGCCCGTGGCCAAGAACCTGCCCTGGGTGGCGGCGCTGGCGGCGAGCCTGCCAGTGGCCGCAGGGGTTTTCGTGGTGAGCCAGATTTTCGACAAGCAGATGAACCGCATGTCCAGCGCGGTCTACGCCATCGAGGGCACCTGGGACGAACCGCAGGTGAGTTTCGACCGCATCTTCGACGACAGCCCGCAGGAACTGGCCACGGCGCAACCGCGCGCGGCGGACCCGCCGGCGCCCGCGGCGGAGGAGGAGCGGCTGGCGGTCGAGCCCGCGGACACCGCCGCGCAAGAAGAGGCCGTGAACGAAGAAGCGCCCGCGGCGCTTACGCCTGCTCCTCCCGCAGCGCCCTGAGATAGCGGAACAGTTTGCGGCTGGCGGCCGGCGGCTTGCCGCGCTGCAGTTCCCGCTGGTGCTGCAGCACCAGCTGTCGCAACTGCTGGCGGTCGGCCTGCGGGAACTGCGCCAGGGCGGTTTCCACGCCGCCGGGTCCCCCGGCGAGCACCTCGTCGCGCAGCTGTTCCAGCTCGTGAAATGACTGCGCCGCCTGCTGACGACTCTCGTGCAGCCGCGCCAGGGCGCGTTCGATGGGCTGTGCGTCGATACCGCGCATCAGCTTGCCGATGAACTGCAACTGGCGTTTGCGCGCGCTGTTGCTGCGGATGCGGCGGCAGTCGCGCAGCGCTTCCAGCAACTGCTCGTCCTGCACCGGGATGGCGGCGAGCTGCTTGTCGTTCAGCGCCAGCAGGGCCTCGCCCAGTTCCTGCAACGCGTGCATCTGGCGCTTGCGCTCGCTCTTGCTGGGGCGCGCATCGTCGGCGTCGTCCGGCGCGTCTTGCGGGGGTTGCTCAGGCATAGAACAGGGTAGCCAGGCCGAGGAAGGAGACGAAACCCACCACGTCGGTGACCGTGGTCAGGACCACGCCGCCGGCCAGCGCCGGGTCGATGTTGGCGCGGGTCATGAGCAGGGGCAGGGTGGCCCCGGCCAGTGCCGCGGTGAGCATGTTGATGACGATGGCGAGGGCGATGATGATGCCGATGTTCCAGTCGTCGAACCACAGCGAGGCGGCGACCGCCACCACGGCCGCCCACAGCACGCCGTTGATCAGGCCCATCAGCAGCTCGCGGTTGACCAGCCAGGCCTGGTTGGTGCGCACCACCTGGCCCATGGCGATGCCGCGCACCAGTACCGTCAGCGTCTGGGTGCCGGCGATGCCGCCCATGGACGCGACGATGGGCATGAGCACCGCCAGGGCGACCACCTTCTCGATGGTGTCCTGGAAAATGTTGATCACCGAGGCGGCGATGAAAGCGGTGACCAGGTTGGCGCCCAGCCAGATGGCGCGGCGCGGCGCGGCGCGCTTGATCGGGGCGAAGGTGTCCTCCTCCTCGTCCAGGCCGGCCATGGACATGAAGGAGTGGTCCGCGTCCTCGCGGATCACGTCGACCACGTCGTCGATGGTGATGCGCCCCAGCAGCTTGCCGTGATTGTCCACCACCGGCGCGGACACCCAGTCGTTGCGCTCGAACAATCGCGCCACCTCGGTGTCGGGCATATCCACGGCAATCGGCTCCACGTCGGTCACCATCATCTCGCGCACGCTGGCGGCGGGGTCGGACACCAGCAGGGTGCGCAGCGGCAGCAGGCCGATGAACTGGTCCGCGCGATTGACGACGATCAGGTTGTCGGTCATCGCCGGGATCTCGTCGTGGCGGCGCAGGTAGCGCAGCACCACGTCCAGGGTCAGGCGCGCGCGAATGGTGATGGTGTCGGTGTTCATCAGGCCGCCGGCGACATCGTCCGGGTAGAACATCACCTGTTCCAGGCGCGCGCGGTCCTGGTGGTCCATGGCGTTTAGAACTTCGAAGGTGACCCGGTCCGGCAGTTGCTGCAGGATATCGGCGATGTCGTCGTCTTCGAGCCCTTCGGTGATGGCGGCGACTTCGGCGGCGTCCATGCTGCCCAGGAACTGCGCCTGCAGCTCGTCGCTCAACTCGCCCAGGACCTCACCCTCCTGGTCCATCTCCATCATCTGCCAGATGATGTGGCGGAACTTCGGCGGTGAGGATTCCAGCAGGTGGGCCACGTCCGCGGGTGACAGGCCATTGAGCATGCGGCGGACGTCGACGAAGGTGCCGCTTTCCAGGGCGCTGGTCAGCTTGTCCAGTGCATCCTGGGACGCGACGTTTTTCTGGCCCATTGCAATCTCCCGACCCAACCCCTCAGGCGATCACCTGATGGCGCAATTATCCGGAAATCCCGGAACAGCAACAATGGAATTAGTGCCGGATTGAACGGCTATTCGGCTTCTTCGAAACGATTTTCAATCAGCGCCCGCAAGGCCGCGAGTGCGGCCTCCTCGTCGCTGCCGTCGATTTGCACATCCAGCACCGTGCCCTTGCCGGCCGCCAGCATCATCACCGACATGATGCTCTTGGCGTCCACCAGCTGGCCGTCGACCCCGGCCTGGATGCTGCTGGAGAACGCGGAGGTGCAGGCGACGAACTTGGCGGCGGCGCGCGCGTGCAGGCCGAGCTTGTTGATGATGGTGAGCTGGGTTCGGATCACGCCGGGCAGGCCCTATTGAAGTTCCCGGTGGCGCACGTCCACCGCCTGGTACTGCGTCTTGTAGTGTCGGTACAGCCGGTCGGCCAGATATACTGAACGATGTTGCCCGCCGGTACAACCCACGGCGATGGTCATGTAGCTGCGGTTGCTGTCGCGGTAGCGCGGCAGCCAGGTGTCCAGGTAGCTGCAGATGTCGGCGTACAGCTCCCCGGTCATCGGCTGCCCCTCCAGGAAGGTCTGCACCTCGGGGTCCAGGCCGGTCTTGCCGCGCAGCTCGCCGACCCAGTGCGGGTTGGGCAGCATACGCACATCGAACACCAGGTCCGCGTCCACCGGCACGCCGCGCTTGAAGCCGAAGGACTGCACGAGGATGGACATGTTGCCCTCGCTCTTGCCCAGCAGGCGTTGCTTGATCGCGTCGCGCAACTCGTAGATGGTCATCTGGCTGGTGTCCAGCACCAGGGAGGCGACCGAGAAGATCGGCTCGAGCAGTTCGCGTTCCTTGTCGATCGCCTCGGGTAGCGGCGTGTCCTCGCTGCTCAGCGGGTGTTTGCGGCGAGTCTCGCCAAAGCGCTGGATGAGGGTGTCGCGCCGCGCGTCGAGGAACAGCACCTGGCTGTCGACCGAGCCGGGCAGGGACTCGAGAATGCGCGGGAAATCGTCCAGCCCCTTCCAGGCGTTGCGCGCGTCGATACCCACCGCGGTGCCGTGGAACTGCGCGAACTCCGCGCCGCTGGTTTCCTCCACCAGGGAGGGCAGCAGCGCCACGGGCAGGTTGTCGATGCAGTAGAAGCCCTCATCCTCCAGCTGGTTCAGCGCGGTACTCTTGCCTGAACCGGAACTGCCGCTGATGACAATCAGGCGCATACGGCTCAGCCGGTGTCGCCGACGGCGGCGTCGAACAGGCCGCGGTCATCCGTGGCGGCGCGCAGGCGCTCGCAGTACGCGGCCTCGCTGAGGCGGCGCGCTATCTCGGCGAGGATGTCCAGGTGCTGCTGGTGCGCCTCCGGGGGCACCAGCAGCACGAACAACAGGTCCACGTCGCGCTCATCCGGCGCGTCGAAGGGGATCGGCTGCGCCAGGGAGATCAGGGTGCCCAGCGGGGCGGTGCAGTGCTCGGCGCGGCAGTGCGGGATGGCAATACCCTGGCCCAGCCCGGTGCTGCCGAGCTTTTCCCGCGCCACGAGGTTGTCCAGCACCTCGTCGTAGGGCATCTGCGGCTGGTCGTCGGCGATGATGCGCGCGATGGTTTCGAACAGTCTTTTCTTGCTCGACCCGGGGACATGGCAGACGGTCCGCGCCGGGGTCAGAATCTTGCTGAAGGCATGCATGGTGTGACGCGGTCAGTGCCCCCGGTGCTTTTGTTTGTGCTTGATGAGCTGGCGGTCCAGTTTGTCGGCCAGTGCATCGATAGCGGCGTACATGTCCTCGTCCTCGGCGGCCGCGAACAGGTCCGCGCCCGCGATGTGCACGGTCGCCTCTGCTTTTTGCACCATCTTCTCCACGGAGAGAATGACGTGGGTGGTGTCGATCTGGTCGAAGTGGCGTTGCAGGCGTTCGAACTTGCTCTCTACATACTCCTTGAGTGGGGGGGTCAGGTCCAGGTGATGGCCACTGATGTTTAATTGCATGAAATACTCCCTTTGCTGCGCCGGGCGAAAATCCGCCCGGGACCGGTGAAACCGGTGTTTGCTATGTTGATTCTAGACCAGTTTGGGTCGTCACCACAGACCCGCCGCCCCCGGGGCGCACACAGCAGGCTCCGGGCGCACTAGACCAGGCGCTTGCGTTCGTTGGAGGGCGGAATAAACAGTGTGTCGCGGTATTTTGCGATGGTGCGGCGGGCGACCTTGATGCCCTGTTCCTCGAGCAGCTGGGTAATCTTGCTGTCGCTGAGCGGTTTGCGCGGGTTTTCCGCGGCAACCAGTTTCTTGATCAGGGCGCGGATGGCCGTCGACGAGCACTCGCCGCCGGCGGTGGTCGCCACGTGGCTGGAGAAGAAGTATTTCAGCTCGTAGATCCCGCGCGGCGTGTGCATGTACTTGTTGGTCGTCACCCTGGAAATGGTCGATTCGTGCATTTCCACCGCCTCGGCAATATCGTGCAGGACCAGCGGTTTCATGGCTTCCTCGCCGTATTCGAGGAAATTGCGCTGGTGTTCGACGATCTTCGAGGCGACCTTCATCAGCGTCTCGTTGCGGCTGTGCAGGCTCTTCAGGAACCAGCGGGCCTCCTGCAGGTTGTCGCGCAGGAAGGTGTTGTCCGCGCTGCTGTCGGCGCGCTTGATCAGACTCGCGTAGTTGCTGTTGATGCGCAGCCGCGGGGCGATGTCCGGGTTCAGTTCCACCACCCAGCGCCCCTCGCGCTTGCTCACGAACACGTCGGGTACGATGTACTCGACCTCGTCGGGCACCGCGGTATGCCCCGGGTTGGGGTCCAGCGACTGGATCAGGGCCAGTACTTCCTTCAACTCGTGTTCGCGCAGGCGGGTGCGACGCTGAATCTGGTTGAAATCGCTGCTGGCGAGCTGGTTGATGTAGCGACTGATCACCAGCTTGGCCTGTTCCAGCCAGGGTGTCTGCGGGGGCAGTTGTTCCAGTTGCACCTGCAGGCATTCCTGCAGGTCGCGGGTGCAGACGCCGGCGGGCTCGAACTGCTGCAGGCAGTGCAGTACCGCCACCACCTCGTCCAGGTCGATTTCCAGGTGCTCGACCAGGGATTCGTGGATTTCCTCCAGGCTCATCAGCAGGCGCCCGCGACCGTCGGTGGCGTCGATGATGGCCAGCGCGATCAGGCGATCGGTGTCGGACAGGCGCGTCAGGCTGAGCTGCCACAGCAGCTGTTCGCGCAGCGAATCGCTGCTGCTGTTCCTGTTGTCGAAGTCGTTGTCGGGGAAGTCTTCGCCGGCGGGCGCCGGGGCGGAGGCCGAGGGCAGCAGGTCGTCCCACTGGGTATCGACGGGCAGGTCCTCGGGCATGGCCGCCTGGCCCTGGTCGCTGTCCCAGCTGTCACTGTCGCTGTCGGCGCTGGCCGCCTGTTCCAGGTTCTGCAGCGGGCCGTCGCTGTCGCTGGCCTTCGCCTCCTCGCTCCAGGACTCCTCGGGGGCGTCGCTGTCCTCGTCCTCGGTCACTTCCAGCAGGGGATTGCTGTCCAGCGCCTGCTGAATCTCCTGCTGCAGATCCATGGTCGACAGCTGCAGCAGGCGTATTGCCTGTTGCAGTTGCGGCGTCATGGTCAGCTGCTGACCGAGCTTCAGTTGCAGAGACTGTTTCATCGATGTCCCCGGGCGTTTCGCGGTGTGCCCCTGGGCCCCCTAAATAGCTTGTCGGCACCAGTTTAGCCCCCGGTTTGCGCCGGATGCAATCTATTGGCGTGAAAATTGCTTACAAAATTTTGCGGAAATCGACGCAAGTGTGAACCAGGCCGAAATTAAGCCCGGCGCGCGGCCTTACATGCGGAACTGTTCGCCCAGGTAGACCTCGCGTACCGCCCTGTTCGCCAGCACCTCCTCGGTGGTGCCGGCGGCGATGATATGCCCTTCTCCCACGATATAGGCCGTCTCGCAAATGTCCAGGGTATCGCGCACATTGTGGTCGGTGATGAGTACGCCGATGTCGCGCTCGCGCAGGTGATTGATGATCTGCTTGATCTCGCCCACGGAGATCGGGTCGACGCCGGCGAAGGGTTCGTCGAGCAGGATGAACTCCGGCTCCGTGGCCAGCGCCCGGGCGATCTCGACGCGGCGGCGTTCGCCGCCGGACAGCGCCTGCCCCAGGCTGTCGCGCAGGTGCTGCACGTGGAATTCCTCCAGCAGTTCGTCGCGCCGCGCCACGCGCTGGCGGCGGTTCAGGTCGCGGCGGGTCTGCAGGATGGCCATGAGGTTGTCGCCCACGGTCAGCTTGCGGAAAATCGACGCCTCCTGCGGCAGGTAGCCGATGCCGCGCCGCGCCCGCTCGTGCATGCTGCGGCCGGTGATGTCCTCGCCGTTGATGGTGATCTGGCCGCGGTCGGCGGGGATGATGCCGATGATCATGTAGAAACAGGTGGTCTTGCCGGCGCCATTGGGTCCCAGCAGGCCCACCACCTGGCCGCTGTCGATGGCCACGGAGACATCCTGGATCACCTCGCGGCCGCGGTAGGCCTTGGCCAGGTTATTCGCCCTGAGTTCCGCCACCGCCACCGTCTTCTGTCGCCTGCCCCGTGTCGTCCGCGCCGTCCTCGCTGCCCGCCTCGCCGGGTGCGGGGGCCGCCTCGGGCGCCGCTGTACTCTCCGGCGGCGTCCCGGCGTCGTCCCCGGGGGGCGGCGCGTCGTCCGCCGCTGCGCCCTGGTGGACACTCGGCGGTATTACCACCACGACCTTGTTGTCCTCGTCGTTGCGGTCCGACTCCGCCTTGACCAGCTGCTTGATGATGAAATAGTCGATGGAATCGCCGGTCACCAGTGTGCCGTCGTCGCGTTCCAGGTGTGCGCCCTTGCGCAGGTTGACGCGTTCGACGTCGCGCAGGTAGGTGATGATGGCGGCGTGGGCGTGCACCAGCCCCTTGTCGATCTCGGGCTGTTGGCGCATGCGCGCGGGGGCGCCGCGCGCGACAATCTTGTTGGCGTCGTTGGCCTCGTGGTAGATGGTCAGGGTGTCCGCCTCGAGTTCCATGCTGCCCTGGCGCATCTCGACATTGCCGCTGTACACGGTCAACCCGCGCTTTTCATCGCGCACCGCTTTATCGGCGGTGATGTGGATGGGTTGTTCGCGGTCCTCCGGCAGCGCGTGCGCCGGTGTCGCGCACAGGCCCGCGAGCAGGCCGCAGAGCAGCGCCACTGTGCGCCACGCGGGAAGCAGGAGCTGGGTCATTGTGTGAAGCCCGCCGCTGTCGCGGCCCAGTCGCCGCGCGCGCGCAGAATGAATTCGCAGGCCTCGCGCACCGCGCCGCAACCGCCGTCCAGCACGCTGCACCAGGCGGCGGCCTCGCGCACGTCGGGGCTGGCGTCGGCGACTGTCATGCCCAGCCCCGCATCCAGGATGGCGCCCAGGTCGGGCAGGTCATCGCCCATGTAGGCGCACTCCGTCAACTGCAGACCCTCGCGCGCGCACAATTCGCGCAGGGCCTGTCGTTTGTCCTCTCGTCCTTGGACGACCTGGTCGATGCCAAGTTCCCGCGCGCGTCGCGCGACAATCTCCGATTCGCGACCGGTGATGATGGCGACGCCCACACCGGCGTCGCGCAACAGCTTGATACCCAGGCCGTCCTTGATATTGAACGCCTTGAGTTCCTCGCCGTCGTTGCCGTAGTACAGGCGGCCGTCGGTCAGCACGCCGTCGACATCCAGCACCAGCAGGCGTACCGTGGCCGCGGCCTGTTCGACAGCGCTCATGTGCGGCGCCGTCCGTTCACGCGATCCCCGCGTGCAGCAGGTCTTTCAGGTGCAGTACGCCGGTGATGGCGCCGTGCTCGTCGACCACCACCAGGGCGCCGATCTCGTTCTCTTCCATGATGCGCATGGCCTCGGCCGCGAGCATCTCCGGGCCGACGCTCTTGGCATTCACGGTCATCAGTTCGCCGATGTTCGTGGTATTGATGTCAGTGCGCGAGCCGAGCGAGCGGCGCAGGTCGCCATCGGTGAAGACGCCCAGCAGGGCGCCGTCGGCATCCACCACCGTGGTCATGCCCAGGCCCTTGTCGCTGATCTCCAGCAGGGCCTGCGACAGGGTGGTGTCCACCTGCACCCGTGGAATGGCCGCGCCGGTTTGCATCACGTCGCGCACCATCAGCAGCAGCTTCTTGCCCAGGGTGCCGCCGGGGTGCGAGAAGGCGAAATCGTCGGCGGTGAAGCCGCGCGCTTCCAGCAGGGCGATCGCTAGGGCATCGCCCATGACCAGCGCGGCGGTGGTGCTGGAGGTGGGCGCCAGGTCCAGCGGGCAGGCCTCGGTTTCCACGCCCGCGTCCAGGTTGACGTCAGCGGCCTCGGCCAGGGCGGATTGCGGGTTGCCGGTCATGGCGATCAGCGGTATGCCCAGGCGCTTCAGCAGCGGCAGCAGGGTGACGATCTCCGCGGCGCCGCCGCTGTTCGACAGGGCGATGACCGCGTCCTCGGCGGTGATCATGCCCATGTCGCCGTGGCTGGCCTCGCCGGGGTGCACGAAGAACGCCGGCGAGCCGGTGCTCGCCAGGGTCGCCGCGATCTTGCGCGCGATGTGGCCGGACTTGCCCATGCCGGTGACGATAATGCGTCCCTGCACGGTGAGCAGCAATTCGCAGGCGCGGTCGAAGTCCTCGCCGGTGCGCGCCTCGAGCGCGGCCACGGCGGCTGCCTCCATGCGGATGGTGCGTCGCGCGGATGCGCTGAAACTGGTGGAGCCTGGCTCCGACATTGCCTGTTCCATGGAGTTAGAGAGTGGTGTGTAGCAGATAATAATACAGGCCGTAGAAAGACACTAACAGCGTGCCCAGTATACGGCCCAGGTAGGAGTGCCCGGGGCGCGACTTGCTGCGCTTGCGACTGACCATGATGGCCAGCGCCAGGAACACCGTGAGGAAGGTCATGGTCAGGTAGTCCCGGGACAGCGCTGCAGGCTCCAGGTGCTGCGGCGCGACCATCCCCGGTATGGACATGACGGCGAGCAGGTTGAACAGGTTGGAGCCGATGATATTGCCCAGCGCGATCTCGGTGTGACCGCGCATGGCGCTGGCCACGGTCGCGGCCAGTTCGGGCAGGCTGGTGCCGACGGCGACGATGGTCAGGCCGATGACCATCTCCGAGACGCCCAGCTCCAGCGCCGCGCGGTGGGCGCCCCACACCAGCACCTTGGAGCTGACGATCAGCAGCACCAGCCCGGCGATGAAGTAGACCCAGGCGCGCAGGCGCGGCAGGTGGGGCAGCTCGTCTTCCTCGGCCTCGAGCTGCAGCGAGGGGTCGCGCACCTGGCTGCGCACCAGGTGGACGATGATGAGCACCATGACGCCGAACATGATCCAGCCGTCCAGCGGCGACAGCAGCTGGTCGCGAATGAGGAAGCCGACGCCGAAGGTGACCAGGAGCAGGGCGGGCACTTCCTTGCGCATGCACTGCTCCTGCACCATCAGCGGCGCGACCAGCAGCGTCGTGCCCAGCACCAGCGCGATGTTGGCGATGTTGGAACCGATCGCGTTGCCGATGGCCAGGCTGCCGGAGCCGGAGATGGATGCGGTGAGGGAGACGAGGATTTCCGGCGCGGAGGTGCCCAGCGAGACGATGGTCAGGCCGACGATGATCGGCGACATACCCATATTCTGGGCGATGGACGCGGCGCCGGCGACGAACAGGTCGGCGCTCCAGATAAGGACGATGAAGCCGATGATGATAGTGGCGGCCGCTAACAGCATATAAACCGATTTCCTGCTAAAGTATGCGCCGCGATGTGCTTTGGAACCGCTTGGGCAGGCCTGTTGTCATATATCCCTGGCGGCAATGACTGCCACGCTGGTTGCATCAGGGCAAGCGCCGATTATACAGGGCAGCGCCTTGGCTGCCAGTGGCAAATCCTCGAATTGGAGTGAAGGGAATGACCTTTCGTTTTCACCTGTTGGTCCCGTATTTGCTTTGCCTGCTCGCCGCGCACGCGGTGGGTCAGCCAGAGGCGAGCGGGGGCAGTGCGCACGAACTGGTGGAAGCCGCCACCACCGAGGTCATGGAGGTGGTCGCGGCCGCCGACGCCTATGTCGACGACGACCCGGAGCGCTACTACGACCAGGTCCAGGCCCTGCTCGACCCGCTCATCGATTACCGCGGCTTCGCGCGCGGCGTGATGGGCCGGTACGCGTCGCCCAGGCGTATCGACGGCCTGCGCCAGCGCGGCGACAAGGAAACCCTGGCGCAGTTGAAGGGCCAGCTGGACCGGTTCACCAAAGTCATGCGCAAGAGCCTGGTGCGTACCTACAGCAAGGGCCTGCTCGCCTTCGGCGGTTCGCGCATCGAGGTGCTGCCAGCGGAGGAGGGCGCCGACGTCAGCGCGCGCGCCGCGGTGCGCCAGCACGTATTCGCCGACCGCAGCGAGCCCTATGTCGTGCTGTATTTCATGGGGCGCGGCCGCGACGGCCAGTGGCAGCTGCGCAACATGATTATCGAGGGCGTCAACCTGGGCGAGGTCTACCGCGACCAGTTCGAGTCCTCGGCGCGGGATTACAACGGCGACCTGGACGCGGTGATCGCCAACTGGACCACCGTGACCGTCGACGTGGAAGACTGAGCGCGACAACCGCGCCGGCGGTCGCAACGGCGCGACTTTTCTCCTAAAATGCCCCTCCCGGCGACCCCGGCACGGCGAGTTCGCGCCGGCCCCGGCGCGCCCGACCAGCGGAGACCAGATTTATGGATGCAGCCACCGTCAAGGCACTTGTCCTGGCGCAATTACCCGACTGTGAGTGCCACGTGCAGGGGGAGGGGGCGAACTACGATATCGACGTGGTCGGTGACGTATTCGAGGGCAAGCGTGCGGTGCAGCGGCAGCAGCTGGTCTACGCCGCCCTGAGTGACAACATCGCTGACGGCAGCATACACGCGGTTAACATCCGCACCGCGACGCCCGCCGAGAGGCAGGCGCGCTAGCGCGCCGCCGGGAATCTCTGGTGACCGCAAAACTGACCCTGGCCCTGACCAAGGGGCGTATCCTCAAGGAGACGCTGCCGCTGCTGGCGCGCGCCGGCATCGAGCCCGCCGAGGATATCGGCGCCAGCCGCAAGCTGATCTTTCCCACCAACCGGCAGGACCTGCAACTGGTGGTGCTGCGCGGCACCGATGTGCCCACCTACGTGCGCCTGGGGGCGGCGGACCTGGGCGTGGTCGGCAAGGACGTCCTGCTCGAGCACGGCGCCGAGGGCCTGTACGAACCGCTGGACCTGGGTATCGCGCGCTGTCGCCTGATGACGGCGGGCCCGGTGGGGCGCGCGCCGCTGGGTGCGCGCGTGCGCGTGGCCACCAAGTTCGTCAACATCGCCCGGCGGCACTTCGCGCGCCAGGGCGTCAACGCCGATGTCATCAAGCTCTACGGCGCCATGGAGCTGGCCCCGGCGATGGACCTGGCCGACCTGATCGTGGACATCGTCGACACCGGCAACACGCTGCGCGCCAACGGCATGCAGCCGCTGGACGAGATCGCCGCGATCAGCTCGCGCCTGGTGGTGAACAAGGCGGCCATGCGCTCGCAGCACGACGCGATCGACAGCATCATCGACGCGCTGGGGTCCGCGGTGGGGAACGGTGACGATGCGCCGGCTTGACACCGCCGACGCGGATTTCGAACAGGCCCTGGCGCAGCTGCGCCGTGCCCCGGCCGGCGACGACGGCGATGTCGAGACGGTGGTCGCCGCGATCATCGCGGATGTCGCGGCCCGCGGCGACGCCGCCCTGCTGGAGTACACCGCGCGTTTCGACAAGCTGTCGGCGCCCGACGTCGCAGCGCTGGAAATTCCCGCCGCGCGCCGCCGGGCGGCCCTGCAGGCCATCGACCCGGCGCAGCGCGAGGCGCTGGAGTTCGCCGCGGCGCGGGTGCGCGAGTACCACGCACACCAGCGGCAGGAGAGCTGGCAGTACCAGGATGCGGCGGGCAATACCCTGGGCCAGCAGGTTACCGCGCTGCAGCGCGTCGGCATCTACGTCCCCGGCGGCAGGGCCAGCTATCCCTCCTCGGTGCTGATGAACGCGATCCCGGCGCGGGTGGCGGGGGTCGAGGAGATCGTCATGGTGGTGCCGGCGCCCGCGGGCGAGCTCAACGACATGGTGCTGGCCGCCGCCGACATCGCCGGGGTCGACCGCGTGTTCACCGTGGGCGGCGCCCAGGCGGTGGCCGCCCTGGCCTACGGCACCGAGACCCTGCCGGCGGTGGACAAGATCGTCGGTCCGGGCAACCTCTACGTGGCCACCGCGAAGCGCCAGGTGTTTGGCCGCGTGGGCATCGACATGGTCGCCGGCCCCTCGGAAATCCTGGTGATCGGCGACGGCGGCACCGACCCGGAGTGGGTGGCCATGGACCTGTTTTCCCAGGCCGAGCACGACGAGAACGCGCAGTCGTTGCTGCTGTCGCCGCACGGCGACTACCTGGACGCGGTCGCCGGCGCCATCGAGCGGCTGCTGCCGCAACTGGAGCGCGCCGCTATTGTGCGCGCCTCGCTGCAGCGCCGCGGCGCGCTCATTCGCACCGCCGACCTGGAAGAGGCGGTGGCGCTGAGTAACCGCATCGCCCCGGAGCACCTGGAGTTGTCCGTGGCGGACCCGCAGGCGCTGCTGCCGCTGGTGCGTAACGCCGGGGCGATATTCCTCGGGCCCTGGACCTCCGAGGCGCTGGGCGACTACTGCGCCGGCCCCAATCACGTCCTGCCCACCGCGGGCAGCGCGCGCTTTTCCTCGCCGCTGGGGGTGTACGATTTCCAGAAGCGCAGTTCGCTGATCGGTTGCAGCGCCCAGGGGGTGGCGGAGCTGGGCCGGGTCGCCGCGACCCTGGCGCGCGGCGAGTCGCTGCAGGCCCACGCGCGCTCGGCGCAGTTGCGCCTGGCGCGCGACGACTGAGTCGCCTCAGCGCACCGGCGCGGCGCCGGTGGACTGGCTGAGCACGCCCACCGTGGCGCGCAGTTCCAGGCTCTGCCGGTCCCTGCGCACCGAGACCTCCACCGTGTCCCCCGGACGCAGCCGCGCGATGCTGTGCATGGTGGTACGGCCGTCGCGCACCGCCTCGCCGTTGATATGCGTGATCACGTCGCCGGCTTCCAGGCCCGCCCTGGCGGCGGGGCTGTTTTCCGCCACGGCCATCACCGACAGCGCGGGCAGCGGCTTGCCGTCGCCGTTGAACAGCGGGGTCGGCTCCACGCTGACGCCCAGCCAGCCGCGAATCACCTCGCCGTAGCGGATCAGGTCCTGCATGACAAAAATGGCCAGGTTGACCGGGATCGCCAGGCTGATGCCGTTGCCGCCGGCGCGGCTGTTGCCGGTGTAGATCAGGGTGTTGATGCCCAGCAGCCTGCCGCTGGTGTCGATCAGCGCGCCGCCGGAGTTGCCCAGGTGAATGGTGGCGTCGGTCTGGATGTAGTCCTCGTAGGTGCTCAGTTGCAGGCCGTAGCGACCCATGGCCGAGACGATGCCCTGGGTGACCGAGTGGCCGAAGCCCAGCGGGTTGCCGATGGCCAGCACCACATCGCCGACGCGCGTACTGTCCGAGTCGCCCAGTGCGATCGGCTCGAGATCGGGCAGCTGCACACGCAGCACCGCCAGGTCGGTGGCCGAGTCCGTGCCGATGACGATGGCGTTGGCGGAGCGGCCGTCGTGCAGCATGACCTGGATGGCGTCGGCATCGTCGATGACGTGGTTGTTGGTCAGGATATGCCCTTCGTCGCTGACGATCACACCGGATCCCAGCGAACGCTCGACGCGCTGGCGCCGCACCTGGGCCTGGCCGAAGCGGCGGAACAGGGAGTCACTGGCCAGGGGGGTGTCCTGGGTGGGCACCAGTTTGGCGATGTAGATATTGACCACCGAGGGGGTGGCCGCGGCGACCGCGCGCGCATAGCTGACGGGTTCCCGGCTCGCGTCAGGCGCGCCGTTCGCGGCGGCCGGCCCCCAGCGATCGAGGATCAGCAGGGCCGCCAGCAGCCCGGCCAGGGCGGGCCATAACACGTAGGTGAGGGTATCTTTCATCGCTGCCGGTTTAAGTTGCCTGCCCGCATTGTATATGATGATGCGCCCGCCGCATCCCGGCCTTTGCCCCGGAGTGACCATGAGCCTGCCCCTCGTCGAGCTGACCGCCTACCTGGACGATTGCCTGGACGTCCCCCGTTTCAGCGATTACTGCCCGAACGGCCTGCAGGTGCAGGGCCGTGACCGCGTGGGCCGGCTGGCCAGCGGGGTGACCGCGAACCAGGCGCTGCTGGACGCCGCCGTCGCCTGGGGCGCCGACGCGGTGCTGGTGCACCACGGCTATTTCTGGCGCGGCGAATCGCCGCGGGTCACCGGCATGAAGCGCCGCCGCCTGGCGACGCTGCTGGGCCATGACCTCAGCCTGCTGGCCTACCACCTGCCGCTGGACGCGCACCCGCGCTGGGGCAACAACGCCCGCCTGGGCGAACTGCTGGGCATCCCGCTGGACCGGCAGGAGCCGTTGCAGCCGGGCGATGCGAGCGCGGTGGGCTGTATCGCCACCCTGGCGCAGCCGCAGCCGGCGCAGGCGCTGGTGGACAGTTTGCGCCAGATCAGCGGGCGCGCGCCGCTGCACATCGGTGCGCCGGAGCAGGCGGTGGCCCGCCTCGCCTGGTGCACCGGCGCGGCCCAGGGTTACCTCGAGGCCGCGCTGGCGGCGGGGGCGGATCTGTACGTCACCGGCGAGGCGTCCGAGCAAACGGTGCACATTGCGCGCGAGGAGGGCATCGGCTTCATCGCCGCCGGGCACCACGCCACTGAGCGCTACGGCGTGCAGGCGCTGGGCGAACACCTGGCGCAGCACTTCGCCATCGAGCACCGCTACTTCGATATCGACAACCCGGTGTAATGTTCCGCGGTGCGGCCGGCCAGGATGCGGCCGGCGAGAATGCGGCCGGTTAGGGTGCGGTCGTGTCTTCCGCCGGCTTCGCCTTGCGCTCGCGCTCCAGGCCAAACTCCTCGTGCAGCGTGCCCTTTTCGTCGGGGGAGGTTTTCGGCGCGTAGTCCAGGGGCGGCCGCACGTCGACGAGGTCGGACGGGATCTCCGCCGGGTCGCTGCCCGGTTGCAGCTGGTCCAGTGACACCGGCCCCTCGCCGCGGCACAGGCTCTGTGCGCCGGTGGCCAGGTGATTGTGCACGTCGCGGTAGCTGTCGGTGAGCTTGTTCAGCAGCTGCGCGGTTTCGCTGAAATGCCCGACCACCTCGTCCTCGTACAGTTTCTTGTCCTGCAGCACCTGGTCCAGTTTGCGCTCCACGTCGCGGTACTTGCGGTTCGTGGCGGACGAGCGCCTGCCGATCAACAGCCCCAGCGCGATGCCGACCAGGCCGGTGAGTGCCGCCGCCAGGAGCAGCGTTTGCAGGCTGTACAGGGGTGCTTCCACGGGTGTTTCCTCGGTGCAGTCGTGACGGGAAGCGCAGTATACCTCCATTGCCGCTGCCGCCATAGGGTGCGGCCCCCGCGGGGGCGCGTTGCCAAGCGCCGGGCTGCTGGGTACAGTGTGCCGCTCGCAGCACACGGAGACGGTCCGGCCCCGACATGACGACACCCTGGCAACGCTACCAGGCGGACCTCCAGCGGCAGGATTTCAGCCACGATCCCGCCCAGGAGGAGGCGGTCAGGCTGCTGCAGGATTTGTACGAACGGCTGTGCAGCGCACCGCAATCGAGCGGCGGCCTGCGCGCATTCATCGGCCGCCTGCGCGGCGACACCCCGGAGCCGGAAACCGGCCTGTACCTGTGGGGCGGCGTCGGGCGCGGCAAGACCTACCTGATGGACAACTTCTACGAGTGCCTGCCGTTCAGGCGCAAACTGCGCGTGCATTTCCACCGTTTCATGCAGCGCGTGCACGCCGAGCTGGCGGCGCTGGAGGGGGAGAAGGACCCGCTGCTGGGCGTCGCCGGGCGCATCGCCGAGGATGCGCGGGTGATCTGCTTCGACGAGTTTTTCGTCACCGACATCGGCGACGCGATGATCCTGGGCGGCCTGATGGAGGCGCTGTTTGCGCGCGGCGTCTGCCTGGTGGCCACGTCGAATATCGAGCCGCAGCGGCTCTACGAGAACGGCCTGCAGCGGCAGCGCTTCCTGCCGGTCATCGATATGCTGCAGAAGTACACCCGCGTGGTGAATGTCGACGCGGGCACCGACTACCGGCTGCGCACGTTGCAACAGGCGGAGCTGTACCACTGCCCGCTGGATGCGGCGGCGGACCGTTCGCTGCAGGACAGCTTCTCCCGCCTGGCCCTGGACCAGGGGCAGGGTTGGGAGCGCATCGAGATCAACCGCCGCTACCTGACCTGCCGCCGTGTGTCCGAGGACGTGGCCTGGTTCGATTTCGCCGAGCTGTGCGACGGTCCGCGCTCGCAGAACGACTATATCGAGCTGGCGCGCATCTTCCACGCGGTGCTGGTGTCGGGCGTGCCACAGTTCGTCGCCGGCACGGACGACCAGGCGCGGCGCTTCATCAACCTGGTGGACGAGTTCTACGACCGCAACGTCAAGCTGGTGCTGGCGGCGGCGGTGCCGCTGCTGGAGCTGTACGGCGGCGGGCAGCTCGAGTTCGAGTTCCAGCGCACGGTCTCGCGACTGCAGGAGATGCAGTCGTTCGAGTACCTGGCGCGGGAGCACCGCCCCTGAACTTTTGTTGACGCGGGGCGCCGGACGCCGGACGCTGTCGTTGGCACCTGCTGCAACCTGCGTGCGGGTGCCGGCGTGCTGCGGGGGGCGAGTGGCGCGGACTGTCGGGCTGGCGCCGCGCAGCCCTCCCCGCTTCGCGACCCGCGGCCCTCCGGGCTGCCCTCGGTCGGTCGCGAGCCCTGCGGTCTCGCTCCACTCCCTCGGCGCGGCCCAAAGCGTCCGCGGG
>MDSW01032770.1_pt1 | contig 49489 bp, 48 predicted proteins | sample 811171 | NCBI WGS metagenome assembly MDSW01 (sample SAMN05326641, study PRJNA326480) | marine metagenome | isolation source: seawater | place: Atlantic Ocean: North West | collected 2012
CGTTGATAGGCTGGGTGTGGAAGTGCGGTAACGCATGTAGCTGACCAGTACTAATAGCTCAATTGGCTTGATTTATGCACTGAAAAAAATTTTACAATATAAGTACTTCTATTAATTTAAAATAATTTTGATTTTTTTTAATTGATTGTCTCTCCAGTTTTTTTCTCTAAAATAATTTATTTTTGAGATTTTTTTATTTTTAATTAAATACTTTAAAATTTTTAAGGTTTTTTCAGTAATTTTGAATTTTGAAAATATTTTTTTAAATAATATTAAATCTTCCCTGTAATCAAAAGTTAATCTAATGTCTCTTTTTATAAACGGTCTACTTGTTTTAATAAGTTGAATTTTAGTTTTACTTTTTTTTACAAAAGGCTCAATCATTTCAGTATCTTTGAAATTTCTACTCGAATTATAAATTTTTTTTAAGTTATCAAAGTCTATGATATTTGTAAAAATGCCAGTGATAGTATTTTTTCTACATCCAATAAAACCTTTTTTGTTAATATTTTTTTTGTAAAGATCATAATCAAAGCAAATATCATCACCATCTATCATACATGCTTTTTTAATTTGATATTTTTTAAAGCAATCAAACCATCTTTTAATTTTATCTTGCTTATCTCCTCTAAAAATAATTATTTTATAGTTTTTTTTCACATAACCACAAAGTCTATCATCCTCCTTATTTCTGGTGGTTGCTAAAATTACTGGTAATCCAATTTTTTTTGATCTTTTAATTAAAATATCAATTGATTTTTTTTTTTTTACAATATGCTCTAATATTTTATTTGGATATCTTTTTGAAGATGATCTTGCAGTTATGATTGTAGCTTTTGATATTTTCAAGTTAGCCTTTTGAATCCCATTTGTTTGACTGGTCCATCAAGTTTTTTCAACAAAGTTCCATCTGATAAATATTGCGCAATATTATTGAAAATTTCATAACAAGCAATTTCATATTTTTTAAATGATTTTTCACTTTGACAAGTATTTGAGTAACATCTATCAGAAGCTAGAATTTTTCTTTTTAACATTTCTTGGTTAAAAAAAGTTATTATTGCCGGCCAGTCATCATTTAGAATTCTAAACTGCGACAAAGGAAGGATCCCACTTATTTCTATTTTTAGGTTTGCATTTTCTGCAGCTTGATTCCATATATTTCTAATTCTTTTCCCGTTAACTTTTAGTATTTTACCAACGTTTAATCTTTTATGTTTTTTAATAAATTCAATAGCGCAAGCTGGACCAAGTCTCTCTGTCCAATTAGTGCTGCTTATAAAGGTTTTGTTAGCAAACTCCATAACTGACTTCTTTCCCAGTAAAACAGCCATTGGGATACCATTGGCTATAGTTTTTCCAAATGTTGCAAGATCCGGGTTTATACCAATTTCTTTATGTATCCCTGATGTATCATTTCTCCAAGCGGATGTAATTTCATCAAAAATTAAAACACAATTGTTTTTTGTAGCGGCTTCTCGCAATTTTTTTAAAAATTTCTTTTCAACAATTTTATTTCTTGCTGGCTCAATGACTATCGCAGCAGAATTTTTTGCATTTTTTTCGACTATATTCTTTAAATCATCATAATTATTAAACCTAAATGGTATAACAGAACCGGTTAATTCTTTTGGAACTCCAATCGGCTCAAGTCCAGGTAATAAATGATCTTTTAATTTATCGCTCTTACTTAAATTTGTTGATAAATACCAGTCATGCCATCCATGGTAACCACAAAATAAAACTTTATCCCTGCCTGTTGCTGCTCTCGCTATTCTAACAGCGATAGACATAATTTCTCCACCTGTTCTTGCATACTTTACTTGTTCTGCCCAGGGATGGATATCTATTAGTCTTTCTGCTAAGTCTAAGTCCTCTATTGGGTTTAAAGTTGTCATGGAACCTTCGTTAATAATTTTTTTGGCTATCTTATTAATATCATTGTCCCCATATCCAAGAACACAAGAACCAATTCCCAGCATAGTAAAGTCTAAAAATTTTTTTCCAGATAAATCCCAGATATTTATACCTTTTGCTTTTGAATAATATGTAGGCCACTTCCCCCCGGGCACGTATAACTCAGGTCTTTTTCCTAGAAGGCCACTAAGACCTGGAATTTTAGTATGAGCATACTGTTGTAACTTAAAATTATTTTTTAAGAGTTTTTTATACATTTTTTTATCAAAAGCATTGTTGCCATCGAGTTTTTAAAATTATTACATTTTAAGTTATTAATATTCTTTTTTTGGTTGGAAATTAAGACTTTAGTTTGCGCTATAAAGTCCTGTGGGCGGCTAATTTTAAATGTTTTGTTCAACTTTTTTTTTCCATTTCTAAAAATCAACACTTTTTCAATATTCTTATCAGCTAACCTTTCCCATATAAGTTTCTCATCTTTTGAGTAAACTAAAATTTTTTTTTCCGACGGTGTTGATATTCCATCTATATAGGTCTCAATTTCAAAATTATTATTTTTAAGTAATATTTTAGATAAAATATCGTACTTTTTTTTATCTTTACTCTTTTTATAAATAATTTTTGAATTAAGCTTTAAATTTTTTGCTCTAGAAATCAAATTTTTTAAACTATTCGTTAAATGAACTGCATGTGAAAATTCATGTAAAACACCGCCGCCCTTATAAATATTAGACAGGTATGTATCATCAATACCTTTTATCCATGGGTGAGCATTTAGAAGATAATTAAAACTCTCTGCCCATTTTATTTTTATTTTTTGAAGATCTTTTTTTGATTTAATATATTTTTTTATAAATAATATTGATTCTGAAATTTCATGATTAAAACCACAATAAATCTTATTTTCGAATTTCTTAAATGTTTTTAAGTTTATTTTCTGATTGAAAACAAATAGGGGTTTTTCAACTAAAATTTTATTAAATTTTAATTTTTTTAAGCAGTCTTTAAGAACTTGCATATGATTTAATGGACTAATGCCCAAAACTATCAAATCAATTTTATTTTTGATATTGAAAACATCACTATAACTTATAATATTAATTTTTTTATTCCATTTTCCGTACCTACTTGGATAAAGTTTTTTTTTTAAATATAATAATTGATTTTTATTTATATCTGTTATTGTTACATTTGCCTTTAAAAACGAAGCAGCATGTGCATGGTGAGCACCAACTGAGCCTGCACCAAATATTAAAATATTCATTCAAATTATTTAAATTAATTTTTTTATTTTTTAAATAAAAGCCTCTTTTTTATCAAAAATTTCAGATTGCTTTTCTACAAACTTCTTTGTTGGAAATGTAAATCTTGCACAATTTAAGCATGTTGGATTTTCTCTTAATCTTCCCTCTAATTGTAGTTTTCTCAAATCTTTCATTTTTTTGCTGTTCCATGCTTGATGTATGGTATGTGTTCTTAAGTCACCAATTAAAAATTTCTTATAATTTTCTGATCCTTTATCACTCATAACTAAAGAATAGCAACACGGAAAAATTTCATTATTTCTAATTTGTATTCTTTGAAATGGCTGATTACATCTAAAATGGATATTTTCCTCTTCATAAAACTGGTCTTCAGTATAAAAACTGAAATGTTCTTTTTTATTTAATGATGGTGGTACATAAGTTTGAACTGTAACAATATCAACTTTATTTTGCCAATAATTTTTAAAATCCTCTAATTCATGGATATTCTTACTAAGTTTACAAAAACTTACTCCTACAATTGGTAATTTATACCCACCCTTTTCCTTTAAATCTAAAAAGTTAAATATATTTCGTTTAACCTTATCTAAATCTATAGCACCAACTCTAACAGTTTTATAAGTTTTATCAGTGAACGCATCTAAGCTAAATCTAAATCGAGTTAAACCCGAGTCTAATATTTTTTGTGCTCTGGTCTTGGTAATAGCAGACCCATTTGTATTAGTCATAATATCAATAAATCCTCTATTATGAGCATAAGATAAATATTCTTCAAAATTTTTATTTAAGAAAGGCTCGTTTTCACCCTGAGGTGAAATAGATGGACATTTATGCTCCGATCCTTCATCAACTATTTTTTTATATTGATCAAACGATAAATTTTCTGATTTATCGTACATTTTCGGCATCTCATCTGGATTACCAATAATACAGTGAGGACATTTATAATTACAGGTTTGGTTTAACTCCACATGTAAAAAAAGTGGAAAGTCAGTTTCAAGCTCAAAGTTATTTGCCAGGTCCCATTTTTTTCTGTACTCGACAAATTTTGGACCAATAATTTTTGATAACTTTTCATTAATATCTTCATCCTTTGATAAATGCTTAACTTTACCATCAGTTGTGTAAATTTTTTTGTGGTCCATTTTTTAATATTTTAATACTAAGTTTTATTATATTATGTTATCAGCTGCAAATATGTCTTTTTTAAGTAATAAAATTAATGAAAAACCCTTGGTTATCATGGAATTAGCTAATAATCACATGGGAGACGTTAAACATACAAAAAATTTAATAGAAAAATTTTATAAAATAACATCAAGTTATAAAGATAAAATTAATTTTGCAATAAAATTTCAGTATAGAAATAACGAGACATTTATTAATGATAGTTTTAAAAACTCTGATCATAAAGGCGTTAAAAGATTCGAAAGTACATATCTTCAGAAAAAACAATGGAATATTATCTCAAGCTTTTCAAAAAAAAAATTTAAACTTATCTGTACTCCTTTTGATGAAATTTCAGTTGACAGAGTTGTATCAGAAAAATTTGATTATTTAAAAATAGCAAGCTGCTCAATTACAGATTGGCCATTGATGGAGCATATTGCTAAGAAAGCAAAAAACAAAAAGATTATATGCAGCCTGGGGGGAGCCACGAACAAAGAAATTTCGAATGTTGTTTCGTTTCTTTCCACTAGAATAAAAAAAATTAATTTTCTTTACTGTGTTGCTATGTATCCTACAAGACCTAAAGATTTAAATCTAAGTTTTTTTAAACACCTAAGAGATATTTACCAAGATAAAATAAAAGGTTTTTCTTCGCACGAGGATCCTAACGAGTATCTATCTGGTGCATTAAGTTATGGAATGGGAGCGAGAATTTTTGAAAAACATATTGCTTTAGAAACAAAAAAATATGCTTCTAATAAATATTCTGTTAGCCCAAATCAATTTAGTAAATGGTTGAATTATTTAGTAATGTCTATGGATAGAGTTGGAAGTGTAAAACAAAGAGCGAAAAATATTAATTTTGAGAGAGATCAATTAAAAAATTTTAAGAGGGGGATTTATTTAAAAAAGGGAAAATATGTTAAAAAAGGTGAATTAATTAAAAAAGAGCACATAACATTTCAATATCCAGCAGCTAAAAATCAATTACTAGCAAATGATTTTTCAAGGTTTTCAACATTTATTGCAAAGAATGATATCAACCCATCTTCTGCAATTTTAAAAAAAAATATAGTTATTTTTAATAAAAGAAAAAAAATAGAGGAAATTAGAGAAAAGATAAAATTAATGATTACAAAATCAAAAATTGTGACACCACTAACTTCGAGTATAGAGGTCTCCCATCATTATGGAATAGAAAAATTTAATAAATTTGGATTGTCTATGATAACAGTTTTTAACAAAAGTTATTGTAAAAAATTGCTTTTTTTGATTCATAAGCAAATACATCCAAAGCAATATCACAAAGAAAAAGATGAAACTTTTTTTGTGATATTTGGAAAAATATTTCTAAAAATTTGGCACAAGAACAAGAAAATAGAAAAAATTTTAAAACCAGGCGACTTATACACAATCAAGCCAGGTTATATTCATTGGTTCCAATCTATTTCTAAGGATGGATCAATAATAGAGGAGCTAAGCACAGAGTCAAAAAAATCAGACTCGTTTTATTTAGATGATAAAATTACAAAGAATAAAAATAGAAAAAGTTTTATTTCATTAAATTAATGTCTTGATTTATTTATCAAATTTAAGTTAATTTTGATTAAAACATAAAACCTATTAGTTTTTTATTTTTTTAATAGATTTTTTAAATTAATTTCCATTAGATTTAAATATATAATATTTACTTAATATAACTTTAGTAATATTTAATAAATTCATTGATTTTATAAAATGAAATTACAATTTGAAAAAGACAAAAAAAAAGTTCTAAGACTTGTAAACCAAAAAAAAAAATATTTTTTTTATAAGGAATATAATTTATTCCAGTCATTCATAAGATATTACTCTGTCTTAGTAAGAACACCCAATATAAACGTCGTAAATAATAAAAAATTTTTTATCAGCAAGAATCTTTTAATTAAAATTATATTATTTTTTCAACCAATTATTATCAAACTAATTCCGAATAAAATTGATGGAATTATACATGTTAATACTAGGTATAAAATGAATATAGTTGACAAAATTTTTTTAAATAGTGGTTTAAAAATAGGAGTTATAATGAAAGGTTTTAATTATAAAGTTCCTTCAAATTATAACAAAATATCTAAATTTTTTTTTTCAGAGAAAGATTTTGATAATGAGGATTTATATTTAGTTAAAGAGATTAATACATTTGAAAAAATTTTTAATTTTTATAGTCCAAAATTTGCTTTTTCACTAGAAGGAGATTCATATGTTGATACACTAATCTCAGAAATATGTAAAAATAAAAAGATTCCCCATTTCTGCTTACAACATGGAATAAATCACCCATTTATAATTAATAAAAATTTAAAATATAAATTTAAGAAATATTTTTATAATTTTATATATCTTTCAAGAAGTTTAACGCATGTGAAATTTTTACAACAAAAAGGATTAATCAAAAAATTTCATATCTATAAAGAAAAAAAAAAATTAAAAAGGGAAAAAGAAAAAAAAGATATATTATTTTGCTTTCCACCACTTTATGAAGGAGTTGAAAAAATAAATATTATAAAAGCAATAAAGTTTGTAAATGAAACAGCAAAAAAATACCCAGATATTAAAGTTATTACAAGACCACATCCAAATGGTAGTGTTGACGATTTAATACAACAAAAATTAGCTAAATTAAAAAATTTAATAAATGAAAGTCCTAATGAAGTAAGCTTAGAGGATGCTTTTAAAAAATCTTTGGTATCAATTTTTTTTAATGGCTCATCCAGCATAATGGATGCTTTACAGAATAATACTATACCAATAATTTATCATGATAATAAATGGTTTAATATTAATTATTTAAATAAAAAAAAATTGGGCTATATTTCACTAAATGAAAAAAACTGTAAAAAATTTTTAGATAAAATTTTAAGTAAAGATAAATTAAGAAAATTATATTTTAAAAGAATTCAAAAATTTAATAAAACTCACTTTCATTTCAAAAATTCAAAAACTATTATAAATATAATTAAAACATATATTTAAAATCTTTATAAAAATCAAAAATAAGAAAATAGTTTATTTTGATTTTTATACCAATTAATTGTTTTTGACAGCCCTTTTTCAAACGATATTTTTTTTTTTAATTTAATAAATTTTTTCATTTTACTTGTCGAAGCTTTCATTCTTTTAATTTCAGTTTTTCTTTCAGGAATTCCACCGATTATCAGTTTTGAATTTGAATTAGTCATTTTTTTGATTTTTTGAGCTAAATTTCTGATTGAGATTTCATTTCCGTCAGAAATATTGGTAATATTATTGAAGAGTTTTTTATTTTCCATAGATTTGATTAAAAAACTTACAGTATTGCCAACATAATTAAATTCTCTTGTTTGCTTACCATGGGTGATTTTTACAACTTCATTATTTATGAACTTTTTAATTAATTCAGGTATTACCGCTTTTTCACTCTGAGTTTCGCCAAAAACATTAAACGGTCTTAATATTTTTATTGGTTTTTTTAAATGACTCATGTGCATTTGAGCATAGAGTTCTCCCGAATATTTTCCAATTGAATATGGAGATATTGGATTTGGTTGCATCTTTTCAGAAAAATAATTTTTAATATTTTGTGATCCATAAACTTCGGATGTCGATATATAAATGAATTGTTTATAATTTTTCAAATTCTCTAAAAGATTCGAGGTACCAACAATATTGCTTTCTAGAGCTTCTGAGTAGTTTGAAAAACTACCCTTTACATCATTATAAGCAGCAAGGTGAAAAATTATACTTGGTCTAAATTCATTAATCTTATTAATAGTGTTTGAATATCTTAGATCACTCTCTATTACTTTAATTTTATTCCAAATTTTAAAAAGCCTTATATTTTCATAAATACTATCGTATTTTGTTGTAATTGCTACATTGTGTCCTTTTTTGACAAGTTCCTTTACCAAATGTGAACCAATAAAACCAGACCCACCTGTTACTAAAATTTTAGATTTCATTAATCCCAAACTATATTATGTGTTGATTTATTACAAATATTTTTATTTGATAAGTCTCACAATTTCAAATGCTTCAGCAGCTTTCAAATTAATCATATTACCTCTAAATCTAATTTGGTTCTCTATAGATTTCAAAGATAAAAAATTTGGATAAGGCTTCAATTCATCTTTATAAAACTTCTTTAATATATTTATTTTTTTTTTATAAAATTTATCTATGTCCACAAAATGATTGGGATTGAAAGCTTTATTTTTATTTATAAGTTTTTCTGATGCTGAGGGAATTTCGTAAGAATATATATTTCTTAAAAAATTATTTTTTTTATTTGGTCTTGTGGCAATTAATGTTGCCTCTGCTGTTGCTCTATGATCATGATGATTATCATCAATGCAATGTGTATAAATAGTCTGAGGTTTAAATTTAATTATATTATCGTACAATTTTTTCGCCATTTTAGTAATATCTTCTCTTTTTAAAGATAAACCGTTAAAGTTTAAAAACTTTGGAGTTTCAATATTTAAATATTTTGAAACTTTCCTTGCAATTCTTTGCCTCTCATTATTTTTTTTTATTTTATTTTTATTAATTCTTTTATCATGTGTTTTACAAGTAAATATAATTTTTATTTTGCTTTCATTTTTAAATTTTAGAATTGTACCACCGCATCCAATTATTTCGTCATCAGGATGTGCAGCTATGATTAAAATTTTTGAAGTATTCATATAAAAATTTAATACTTATTTTTTATACGCTTTACAATCTTTTTTAAAGTATATAATAGCTATAGTTTAAAACTTTGATTTTTTTTAATAATTTAAGGTGATATAAATAAATTAATGTCTAAAAATAATTTTTTAAGAGTTCCGTATGGTCTTAGTGTTCATGGTAAAGAAGAGATAAGAGCTGTTTTAAGAGTACTCAAAACTTCAACACAAATGGGCAAAAATGTTGCTTTATTTGAAAAAAAAGTTGCAAAAATGTTTAATAAAAAGTTTGGGTTGATGGTTAACTCAGGTTCCTCATCCATAATGCTTGCAATGGAAGTTCTTAATTTTCCCAAAGGAAGTGAAATTATTACTCCTGCACTTACTTTTGGAACAACGGTATCTTACATAGTAAAAAACCAACTAGTGCCAGTTTTTGTAGATGTTAAAGAGGGAACATATTGTATTAATGAAGATGAAATTAAAAAATTAATAACTAAAAAAACAAAAGCTATAGTTGCTCCGCACTTACTTGGCAATATTGTAAACTGGGAAAAAATTTCAAAATATTTAAAGAAAAGAAAAATTCTTATAATTGAAGACTCTGCTGATACAATAGGCGCAACCTATAAAAATAAGTCAACTGGCTACTATGCAGATGTTAGTATTACAAGTTTCTATGGGTCACATATCATGAATTGTGCAGGAAATGGTGGTATGGTTTGTTTTAACAATAAAAGTCATTATCTGCGTGCAAAACTCTTAAGATCATGGGGTAGAAGCTCATCACTATATAATGAAAAATCAGAACAGATTGAAAATAGATTTAATATATATTTGGATAATATTCAATACGATAAAAAATTTGTTTTTTCAGAAATTGGACATAATGTAGAACCATCCGAAATGGGAGCAGCATTTGGTTTAGAACAATTAAAAAAATTAAAAAAAAATATTAAATCAAGGGAAAATAATTTTAACAAATTAACAAAATTTTTTAAAAAATATGAGAATTATTTTATTTTACCAAAACAATTAAGGGGTTCCAAAACAGGTTGGTTGGCCTATCCTTTAACAATTAGAAGTGGGTCTCCTTTTACAAGAACCGAAATGCAAATTTTTTTAGAAAAAAGAAACATACAAACAAGAGTAGTTTTTACAGGAAATATTTTAAGACAGCCAGGATTTAAAAATATAAAATGCAAAAAAAATAAAAATGGATATCCTGAGGCTGATAAAGTGATGAAAAATGGCATACTAATTGGTTGTCATCAAGGCATGACCAACGCAATGATGAAACATCTTACAAATTCAATAAAAAAATTTATTTTACTTTATACATAGTCTATTTAATAAATTTTGACTTAATTTCAAAATATTCTCTAGGACTATCAAACGAAAAATATTTGTTTTTGGTAATATGGGTTATCATTTGACTATTTTTTGATACTTTTTTTAAAAAATCAATCCAAGACTTATTTTTTTTCATAACTGTGATTAACTCTTTTTTAAAAATAAAGTAACCTAAATTTATTGGGTCCTTAATAATTGGTTTTTCTTTAAAAATTTTAATAGCTTTTGTTTTTTTATGGTATTCAATGGTCCCATATTTAAGCTTATAAAATGAACTTACCATAGATGCTCTTTTTTTACTTTTATAAAATTTTTTAACATATTCATTTAAATTAATATCTACGTGAGTATCTCCGTAACAAACAAAGAAATCATTAGTTATGAATTTCGAACTATCTTTAAGTCTTTTCAAGATATCAACATTTCCTGAGTCAACAATCATAATATTTTTTTTTCTCTTGAAATACTTGTATAAAAATTTTTTAACTTTTTGGGATTTATAACCAGCTGCAATAATTATCTGATTAACTCCGATTTTTAAAAATTTATTTACAAGAAAATATAAAAAGGGCTTTTTGTTTACTATAAGAAGTGGTTTGGGTACTCTTAAGGTTTGCGGCCTTAATCTCGTACCTTTGCCTCCACAAAGCAAAACAACATCAATATCTTTTTTTAATTTTTTCACTATAATGAAATTATATATATATTATTAGTAAGCAAAAAAAATGAAAAAAATCTTTATTTCTGGCGCAGGAGGTTACATCGGTAGTAATTTGGCAAGTTACCTTTCAAAAAGAAAATATCATCTTTTTTGCTTAACAACTAAAAGAAAATATAAACTCAAAAATACTAAATGGATTTTTGGTAAAATGAATTCTAATTGTTCGAAATTTCTTAAACAGTCAGATTTACTTGTACATTGTGCAGCCACAGGTGTTTATAAGAAAGAAAGTAAAGAAAATTTGAATAAAGTAAATTATAAGGACTCAATAAGTTTTTTAAAAAATGCTTATGCATGTGGTTGTAAAAATTGGATTATTTTAGGAAGTTCGTTTGAGTATGGCTTCGTTAAAAACAGGCCTATTTCTGCAAAAAAAACAAAAGTTAAACCAATTGATGATTATGGAAGATCAAAAGTTCGCCTATTTAAAGCTATACAGAAACTAAAATTTTTAAAAAGTTGCAAAATATTATATTTAAGAACTTTCCATGTATATGGGGGAAATGAACCTAAGACACGACTGTATCCAAGTTTAACTTCAGCGATTAAAAATAAGAAGTTTTTTAAAATGACTAAAGGCGAAGAATTAAGAGATTTTATTCATATTGATAGTGCTGTAAAGAAAATACATTTAAGTTTTAAAAAATTTAATAATAAGAATTTCTTTCATGTAAAACATTTAGCAACTGGAAAAAAAATGAAAGTTAAAGATTTTGCAAAAAAAATTCATAAAATTCACATGTCAAATACCAAACTATTATTCGGTGTTCTTAAAAAAAAAAATAGATATCACTCAATGTATTCTGACAAGTCTTCAATTTTATGATTTTAAAATACCATCTCTCTATAGCTTTTACAGCTTACAATAGCGCTAAAAATTTAAATATGCAATTTAAGAGAATTTTTGCGGAATGTGACAATGAAAAGTTTAAAAATTTTTTAGAAATTGTTATTTCTGACAACTGCTCAAAAGACAATACACGAAAAGTTGTTAACTTTTTTATAAGAAAATCAAGACAAAAAAAAAATATTACAATCAAATATTACAGGAATAAAAAAAATTTAGGGTTTTCTAGAAATTTTATAAAGTTAATTAAATTAGTAAATGCAAAATATTGTATTCTTATGAATGATGATGATTATCCAGATAAAGGATTTTATAAAGAAATTTTTTCAAATATTAAAACTAGAGACTCAAAAACTATGCTCATAACTCCTTTGTCAAAATACAGAAAGTATTATCCATCAATTTTTGGCTTTAATAAAGTTAGTTATATTATTAATAGAGGATCAATTTTAAGTGGCATCATATTAAAAGTTAAACAAATGAAAAAATATAAGTCTTATTCAAAAAGCCTTTATCCTCAAACTGAACTGTTTTTAGATTATTTCCTTAAACACGGTGCTGAGGACTTAAATATGAACGCAAATTTAAAAAATGTTGATACAAAAATCAAATTAAAAGAAAGATTTAATGATAGAATGCAAAGAGGAAAAGATTTAGCTTTTTTTGATAAAATTAAGATATCAGAAAAATTTTATAAAAAGCAAAAAATAAACTTTATTGAGTTTTTTTATAGTATTTACAGTATCTATAAATGGGGATTAGGAATGAAACTTGAATTAAATAAACAAGGATCCCAAAAATATGAAACCATCTTTTTTAATGAGATAATTAAATATAAAAGAAGAAAACTATTAAAATTAATAATCTTTTTAATTTTTATAAGAAATATTTTCACAAAAAATAGATTTTTTTATCTAAAAATATTAAAAACTTTTATTTGATTAGTTTTAAATTTCGTCCAAAATTTCTAAAGGATAGTGCTCATTACAGTTTTTTAATAAATCAATAAATAATTTTTGTTTATTTTTTTTTCTTTTATAGATTACAGCTAATAATGCAAATGATCTATAACAAGTTCTATAATCGCAATTATACTTTGAAATTATTTTGAATAAAATTCTTGCTGCTTTGAAAATTTCTTTTTTTTTAAAATAATATTTTGATTTTTCAAAGTTTATTTTATCTTCAAAATTATATTTTAAATTAAAATAAATTTCATAATTAAATTTTTTTTTATCAAAAATAATTGAAACAATTCGAAAACAAAATTTATATTTTTCTATAAATTTTAAAAAATTAATACTTAAAAAATTAATCAAATAATTTTTTTCGTATGTTTTAATGTATTCTTTTACAACGTTAACTTTATTTTTCACATTTTCTCTTTCACCGTAGATTATTGTTGCAGAAAAATCCCTAAAATTTGATTTTATAAATTTATAATAATCTTTATCTGAAATAAGAACTTTTGATTTAAATCCATTAACGAATAAAACTTGTTTTATGAATTCATTATCTGGTATTGTTACGACTGAGATTGCATCCAAAGTTGAACCATCGTAATAGTTAGTTTCAAGTTTGTGTCCTGATATACCAACTTTTTTTTCTTTAAATTTATAAATTATATCTTTTGGCTCTATAATTTTTTTATTAAGTCTGTCTAAAAAAAAATTTATTATTTTCTTTTTAGGGTTATAAGATAGACAATCAATAAAGATTGATTTTTCGCATATCATTGATAATTTTTTAAGAAAGTAATTAATATTATCTAAGTGGTGCAAGATTCCTACACAAAAAACTATATCAAACTTTTCATTAATATCCTCAAGTTTTGAATGTATAAACTTAACTTTAGTATTTATATTTAAATACTCTCTTACAAACTTACCCTTCAAAAAATTTTTTTTTCTTGGTTCAACAGATATAATTTCTTGAAATGGAAGCCTCTTTTCAATTTCAACAGAAGTTTGTCCATCATAAGAGCCAATATCCAACAGTCTCATTTTCTTAATTTGATCAATGCTGAATTTCTCTTTTATTATTTTTTCAAATTGACTTAAAATTAGCTCATTTCTACCTGTTAGAGCTTCTTCGTTGCCTATTATTATTTCTCCATTTGTCCAATTACCATGCGCAAAGGGCTGAAAAGAATTTAACCAAAATTTTTGGATTTTTCTTTTGCTAATCATTTTATTTAAAATTTATAAATGGAATTAAGGTATTTTTTTGAGTGATCAATTACATTATAATCTTTTGAAACTTTAATATGTAATATCGAAGTCTTATTATATCTCAAAAATTCTTTTACCATCTTTTCTATATTCTCATTATTTTGTAAATAAAAATATTTTATACCATAAGATTGAGTAAGTTTTTTTATGTTAGGCGGATAATATCCATGTTCCATATCATTTGCATGAGTTCTACCACTAAAAGCTTCTTGTGTTCCTAGCTTTGTATTCCCAAGAGTTTGATTGTCAAACACAAGTATTTTTAACTTTATCTCATTATGGTGTTTAAGAAATTGCAGATCTTGAATATTTATTAAAAAAGATCCATCACCGATTGAGGATATTATTTGTTTTTTTTTACTATTTTGAGCATAACAAAGTCCAATTCCTGCTGCTATTGAATAACCCATGGGACTGTTACCCCAAGCTGAAATGACTCTTTGTTTATTAAACACTTTAAAACTAGTCATACACCAACAAAGATTAGCTCCCGCATCAGTTACAAGGCAAGTATCTGGTTTTACAATTGATGACAATTTATGAAAAAAAAGGTACGGATTAATATACCTTTTATGTGACTTTGAAAAATCATTCAAATTATTCAAAAATTTATATTTTTTAAAATTTAAACATTTATTTAACCATTCTTTATTACTTTTTTTCTTTATTTTAATTTTTCTTATTTCATTAAATAGCAATTTCAAATCTAGATTAATTTTTTTATTTGTCTTAACAATAGATTCGTTTAATTCTATTTTATCAATATCAATCGCAACTATCTTTATATTATTTTTTTTTCCAAAGTTCTCATTTATTGATTTTGGCGTGAATCTGTAACCAAATGTTACCACAAGTTCACTGTTATTAATGACTTCATTTGCAGATTGGTTCCCATGCCTTCCTATACTTCCAAAGTAAAGCGGATTATCAAATTGTGTAATGTCTTGAGCTGACCACGATGTAACAAACGGTATATTTAATTTTTTGACGAATAGTAAAAAATCTTTCTCGGACTTTGATAATCTAACACCACCTCCAGCAATAAAAACAATTTTCTTATACTTTTTTATATTTTTTAATATATAGTTAATTGAGTCTTTTAATTTTATCTTGGATATTTTTTCTTTTTTAGGAAAATATTTTTTAATTTTTTTTATATCTATATCTGCAATTTGTATGTTGTAAGGAATATCAATAACAACCGGTCCTGGCCTTCCACTTTTTGCAATATGTATTGCTTTATCTATTATATAATCTACTTCATAAGGATTTTTAATTTGATATGAAAATTTTGTAATTGAAGAAAATAACCTTTTTACATCTGTTTCCTGAAAACCTTTTTGTCTATGCAATTGTTTTTTTTTTATATGAAATTGTCCTACTTGCCCTGTAAAAAATAAACAAGGTATTGAGTCATAAAAAGCACAACATACTCCGGTAATTAAATTTGTTGCGCCTGGTCCACTAGTAACACAACCAATCCCAAATCCTTTTATTCTTGCATAAGCATCTACCATCATAGCCATACTTTGTTCATGATAAGGGCAATAATAGTTTAAACTTTTTAGATTACCTATAGAGTCAATTAAATGCATTATGGCCCCACCTTGAAAAACAGGAACATCCTTGAAACCAAGATTTCTTATTTTTAAAGCTATATAATCTGATACTTTCATCTCTTATTTATTTACAAAGTTTCTACCTAAATCAAAATTATTTACTACAAATTTTTTCAATCTTATTTAATTTTTCTTAAAAAACCATTTCTTGCCCCAGTTAAAAAGGACTTATTTTCGTAATAATCGTCTACAATATAATCATTATTGTCTCTTAAGAAAATTTTAGTGGCATTGTAAGGACTATTACCTTTTCTAAAATTTTTATTCTTATTAAATTTTTGATTTATAAATTCTATTACAGTATCCATTACAATTAAATAGTCACCTTTGTTCAAGAGTTTGGAATAAAATCTCAATTCTTTTAAAACATGATCCTTAGTATGATTTGAGTCTAAAATAATTATTTTTTTACTTTTATTCATTGAATATTTATTTTTTAAAGTATTTAACAACTCATTATCGGTAGAACTTTTTTCATACAAATCAATATTTTTATAAAATCCAGATTTAATTATTTTTTTTTTATTTATATTTCTGATTTTAATATCTACTCCAATTATTTTGTGATTCTTTATTTTAAGCAGTCGAAGTATAGAGGCATAAAAAATTAACATACCACCATGCGCTATTCCACATTCAATAATATACTTTGGTTTAATTTTATAAATTAATTCTTGCAAGACTATTACGTCACTTGGAAATTGTATAATTGGTATACCGAACCAATCAAATAAGTAAGTATACTTATTTTCTATAAGTGTATTAATTATTTTAATTGATTTTTTCTTTTTTGAATTAGAGCTTAATCTCTTGATATTTTTTTTTCTTAATTCATTTATGTTAACATATTTTTTCATATTTAAAATCACATTTTTAGTAATTTGCTAAATATTTCTCAATTTGGTTTATCTCTTTTTTAATCTTTAAAGGTTTTAATTTTTTTAAAAATTTTTTTTTGTTATCTTTATGATTATTTATCATCTTTATTTTAATTAATTTACTTGTCAATTTTATTATATCTTTGGCTCCAAAATATACTTTAGATTTGTAATTTTTAATTTCATAAGAAAGAAAATCTTTAAAATAAATATTCAAAAATTCTATTTTTTTTTTAGGTTTTATCAGCTTATTTATTTCAGTATCTAAAAGATTTAAATTATCAATAAAAGTTGGCTTAGAAATTTGATCTAAAATATTTTCAGATCTTTTAGCGCCCTCACTATTCTTATGTATTTGATGAAATGAAATTGGATCATTAAAAAATTTTTGTTTGCAAAATATAACATTTAAAATTTCAAAAAATAACTCTTTAAATTCTAAGTCACTGTCAAGTTTCTCATATATATGATTAACTGATTTTATAAAAGTACTTGATCTATAAACACAATGAAATGTGCTATGTGTACTAGACATATATTTCGATAACCTTTTTAAAATATCATTTGAAGAAAGATCATTTAATTTATAAATTTCATCTAGCGAATAAATTTTTCCTGAGATGTGATTTTTCAGCCTAAAATTAACTAAAGAACCACCCGCAATTGAAAAACTTTTATTATTATCTAAAAATTTTATACATTTTCTTATTGTTGAGTCAAAAAAGAAATCGTCATTTGCCATAAGCTTGATATATGGTGTTTTAATAAATTTTGTTAAATATTTATATCTATTGAAAAGTGAAACTCCTTTACCTTTTTTATAAAAAGAAAAGTAAAAGATTTTGGAGTTTTTTTTTATTTCTGAGCTGATTTTACTCTTTAATTTTTCTTTACTACCATCTGCAATTATTAATTTATACCCAAATTTTTGCTGATTATAATATTTTAAAAATCTTAAAGTAAAATCTTGGTTTCCCAAGACCGGTACAATTATAGTCAATTGATTTATCATATTTCTTTACTTTATTAGCAATCTAGTTAATAAATTTAATTTCATATTAAATATATTATTATTGATATGTATTTTTAATACTTTATTGGTATATAGAAATTAAGTCATAAATATGAAAAGAATTTTAGTAACAGGCATTACAGGTTTTGTTGGCAGCCACATGGCTGATTATATTTTAAAAAATAAAAAAAACTATAAGCTTTATGGAATTAAGAGATACCATTTATCTAGACTGGACAAAATAGAGCATATTTTTGATAAAATTAGCTGGATTGATTGTGATATCACTGATCCCATAGCAACTGAAAAATTGATTAAAGAAGTTAAGCCTAATAAAATATTTCATTTTGCAGCTGAAAGCTTTGTTAGCCCATCATGGGCTCATCCACACAGGTATATGAGTGTAAATTATAATGGGACTTTAAATATTTTAGAGGCGATGAAAAAAATTGGAAGTAAAGCAAAAATTTTAATTCCAGGCTCAGGTGAAGAATATGGATTATTAGAGTCTAAGGATATGCCAATTACCGAAAAAACACTTATAAATCCTGTGAACCCATACGCAGTAAGTAAAGTAGCACAAGATTATATAAGCTATGTTTATTTTAAATCTTTTGGATTAAATGTTGTAAGAGTAAGAACTTTTAATCATGAGGGTCCAAGAAGAGAAAATGTTTTTGGTATTTCATCATACGCTTATCAAATTGCGAAAATTGAAAAAAAACTATCTAAAGCTCCTATTTTAGTTGGATATTTAAATGATAAAAGGAACTTTACTCATATTTCAGATATAACCGAGGCTTATTGGTTGGCAACTGAAAAATGCAAAATAGGTAAATTGTATCTTATTGGTAATGAAAATAAGGGAAGTATTTTTACTTTCAAACAAGCATTAGAAAAACTTAAAAAAAAATCCTTCATTAAAAATTTAACACACAAAACATACAAACCATTCGTAAGACCTACCAATGTTCCTTTTTTGATTACAAAAAAAACAGACTTTGAAAAAGAGACTAAATGGAAACCAAAAATAAGCTTCGATAAAATTCTTACAGATACATTAGATTATTGGAGAGAAAGATTAGATAATTCCTTTTAATTCAAAAAAATGAAGCAAAACCTGTCTATAAATGAGAGCAAATGTAGAATCTGTTTTAGTAAAAATATCTCACAAATTTTAGATTTAGGTAATCAACCATTAGCCAATAATTTAATAAAAAATGTTAAAATTAAAGAAAAAAAATTTCCATTAAAAATTTTTTTTTGTAACAAATGCAAAGCTGTTCAGCTTTCTGAAACTATAAATCCAAAAATTTTATTTGATAATTATTTCTGGACAACCTCAACTTCATCAACAGCTAGAAACTTTAGCGAAAAATTTTACAAAAAAATTATGAAAATAGTTCAAATAAAAAATCCACTAATTGTAGAGATTGCAAGTAATGATGGTACATATTTAAAACCTTTTAAAAGACAAAATAGAGTAATTGGTATAGATCCAGCTCGTAACATTTGTAAAATTGCAAATAAACAAGGAATACCAACTATAAACTCTTTTTTTAATCTTAAAACTTCGAAATTAATTAAAAGAAAATATGGTCAAGGAAATATTATTTTTGCTAGAAATGTAGTTGCACATGTTAAAAATATACATGAATTAATCAGATCAGCTTTAAATTTGATTTCTAAAGATGGTATTTTTGCAGTTGAATTTCACTATGCAAAAAAAATTTTAGAGGATTTACAATATGACTCAATTTATCACGAACATATTTTTTACTTTAGTATTGAATCAATTAAATTTTTGTTTAAAAAACATGGATTTCATTTATTTGACGGTTTCAAAAGCCCAATAAGTGGTGGCGCATTAGTTTTAATTTTTGGAAAAAATAAAAAAAAAATTTCTGAGAGATTAAAATTATTAGAAAAAAATGAGAAAAAGAGTAAAGTAAATTCTTTTGCAACATGGAAAATATTTTCAAAAAAAGTTGTTAAACACTCAGAAATATTCAGAAAAACTATAGAGAAAATATACAATAAAAACGGTAAATTTCCAGGTTATGGTGCCTCAGCAAGAAGCTCAACAATATTAAACTTTGCAAAAATCTCGAATGATCAATTAAGTTTTATCGTTGATAAAAATCCACTCAAGAACAATCTTTACACACCAGGCTCTAAGATTAAGATTGTTAATAATACTATTTTTTCAAAAAAAATAAAAAAATTTGATCATATTTTATTATTAGCTTGGAATTTTAGAAAAGAAATCTTAGATGAATTTAGAAAAAAAAAATATATAGGAAAAATCGTTTTACCATTGCCAAAAAAAACTATTATTAAAAATTTATGAAATTAATCAGAACAAAAATACATGGGTTGTATCTTATTAAACCTAAGTTATTTGAGGATAAAAGAGGTATTTTTAGAAGAAATTTTTGTGAAAAAACTTTTAAAAAAAATAATATATTATTCAAAATCAGACAGTGTAACGTCTCTGAAAATTTTAAAAGAGGAACATTAAGAGGTTTTCATTATCAAAGAAGAACTACAAAAGACTCAAAAATCATAACATGTATAAGAGGTAGTATTTTAAATGTAACAATTGATTTAAGAAAAGGTTCAAAAACTTATTTAAAAGTAATCAGAACTAAGCTCTCGTCGAAAAATCGAAAATCCCTTATTATTCCTAGCAAGTGTGCTAACGCTTTTTTAACATTAGAGCAAAATACGATAATCCAATATTACATGTCTGAATTTTTTAACAAAAATAATGATGGAGGAATTAGATATGACGATAAATATTTTAAAATTAAATGGCCTTTTAAACCAACAGTAGTAAGTAAAAAAGATGCAACTTATAAAGATTTTATAAAAAGATGAAATTATTAATCACAGGTTCAACAGGATTTATAGGAACAAATTTAATTAAAAAATTACAAAAAAAAAAATTTAAAATTTTAGCATTAAGAAAAAAAAAAAATTTACCAAAATCTTATAAAAATATTTTAAGTATTAAAAGTGATATCAAACTATCTAATAAAGTTCTAAGAAAAGTAATTAGATTTTCGCCCGATATTTTAATTCACCTAGCATGGGAAAGTATTCCAAATTATTCAAGGAATGCTTCACGTATAAATTTTTCAAAACAAAAATATTTTTTGGAAAAAATGCTTAAAATTGATTCTATTAAAAAAATAATAGTTACTGGCAGTTGTTCGGAACATAAAAATAAATATCATCTCACCAGTAGTTTTTTTGTAAATGCAAAAAAAAAATTAAAAATTATGGTAAAAAAAAGTAATAAAAGTATTATTTGGTTGAAACTATTTTTTGTTTTCGGAGATGGGCAAAAAAAAGATTCTCTAATTCCATATATTATTTCCTCAATTAATAAAGGAAAAAAAATTGAATTAAAAAAACCAAATATGATAAATGATTTTATTCACGTTGATGATGTATCGAACATTATTATAAGTCACCTAAAACAAAAACCAGAAAACTTAGAATATGATGTCGGGTCAGGATATGGATTAAAAGTTTCAGAAATTTATCAACTTCTTTATAATAAAAAAATTGGAATTAGTAAAAAGATTAAAAAATATTATTCTTGTTTTAAGGCAAATACTAAAAACAAAAAAATTAAATTTAAAATCCCTTTAGATAAAAGACTGAGATCAATGATATAAAGATCTTTTACTTGAATTGAAATAATAACTATATAAACTTTAATTATGGTTAAAAAAAACAATTATTTAAAATATTTTAACGATATTTCAAAAAATTTACAGAAATTTGATTATACAAGACTTGAATATTTAAGAAAAAAAATAAAGTCACAAAAAAAAAATAATAAAATTATACTAATTGGAAATGGAGGGAGCGCTTCAATTTCAAGTCATGTAGCTGTAGACTTCACTAAAATTTTAAAAAAAAGAGCAATATGTTTTAATGAGCCTAATCTAATAACATGCTTTGCAAATGATTATGGATACGAACAATGGGCAAAAAAAGCTTTAGAGGCATACGCATTAAAAGGTGATATTTTAATTTTGATAAGTAGCAGTGGCAGATCAAAGAATCTTATTAACGCATGTAAATTTGCAAAAAGAAAAAAAATATTTGTTGCCACGTTTACTGGCTTTAAAAAAAATAATCCCTTATCTAAAATAGGCAATCAAAATTACTGGGTTAACTCGTCAAAGTATAATATTGTTGAAATGACACATCATATTTGGTTATTAAGCTTAGTAGATCTCATCTCAAAATAGTCTAATTTTAGCTTTAGATGTACTTTTAATGATTAATCAAGCAGTTATTTTTTGTGGAGGTTTTGGAAAAAGACTTTTACCTTTGACTAAAAAAATCCCTAAACCGATGGTAAAATTAGATAATAAACCTTTTCTATTTCACTTAATTATGCAGTGTAAATCTAATGGCATAAACAATTTTTTGATACTTTGTGGTTATAAAGCAAATGTAATAAAAAAATATTTTGGAAACGGTTCAAAGATGGGTGTGAAGATAAAATATCATTATAATCCACCTTATGTCGAAACTTATAAAAGACTGATTGATGCAAAAAAATTATTAAAGGAGCAATTTCTTCTTATGTATTCTGATAATTACTCAGATCTTAATTTACATCAATTAACTGAGAGTTTTAATAACCTAAAATCATCTTTTTTATTAACAATTTGTAAAAAAAAAGTAGGCAATGTTTTAATTAATCCCTCAAAAAAAAAAATAAAAAAATATTATTTAAAAAAAAATAATAAATCTAATTATGTAGAAATTGGATACATGATTTTAAAGAAAAAAATTCTTCCTAAAAATACCTGTAACTCAACAGTATCATTTAATTATTTTATAAATCAACAAATCAGCAAAGGTAATATAAATTATTTTATAAACGAAAATAATTACATCAGTATTTCAGATGAAAGAAGACTTTTAAAGTCTAAACAATATTTTGTTAATAAACCAATTTTGGTTGATAGAGATGGAGTTTTAAATTTAAAAAATGAATTTCATTATTACGTCAGGAATATAAATGAACTAAAAGTAAATTTTAAATTTTTAAAGCAGTACAGAAAAGTTTTAAAAAAAAAGAAAGTAATTTGCATTACAAATCAAGCTGGCATTTCAACTGGGGATTTAACTATAAAAAATCTTAATTTAATTCACAAAAAAATAAGAAAAATATTTAAAAAACAAAATATAAATATAATTGATTTTTTTATTAGCCCTCATCATTTCACATCAAACCATATTGATAGGAAACCAGGAAATGGATTATTCTTAAAAGCAATGAAAAAATATAAATTTTTACTAGATAGATCAATATATATAGGTGATGATATTAGAGATATCGAGGCCTCTTATAATGCAAAGTGTAAATGTATTTATATAGGTAAAGAAAAACTAAATACAAAAGAGAAAAATAAATATAAATATATATTAGTAAAATGAGTCAAAAAAAATTTTTTATACTTACGAGAACTCCGTTAAGAGTAAGTTTTTTTGGTGGCGGTACAGATTTACCAAATTTTTTTAATAAAAAATTTGGCCATGTAATCAGTTCGTCAATAGATAGGTATGTGTATACATCTATAAAATCACACGATAATTTATTTAATGAAAATTATAGATTAAACTATTCAATTACAGAGCATGTCCATGGAAATATAGGCAAAATAAAAAATAATTTAATAAGAAGTTGTCTAAGATTTCTAAATATTAAAGAAAATATGCATATTACAATTTCCACAGACATCCCTTCAATGTCTGGATTAGGATCTTCAAGCTCAATAATTGTTGGCTTACTCAAAGCCCTTCATGTTTACAAAAATAAAAAAATTTCTGATAAAAAACTTGCCGAAATAGCTTGTAAAATTGAGATAGATATAATGAATAATCCGATAGGAAAACAAGATCAATATTCAGCTGTTTATGGTGGATTTAAAAGTTATAAATTTTACAAAGGAAATAAAGTATTTGTCAAAAAATTAAAAAAAACGATTATAAAAAAAATATTTAGAAACTTAATATTTGTATGGGTTGGCAATTTTAAGGAGTCTAAAAAAATTCTAAATGATCAAAATAAAAAAATTTTTAAAAGAAAAAAATATTATGAGGATTTACTTAAATTAACAGAATTATCAAAAAAAATTATTAGCAAAGAACGTTTTAATTTAAATAAATTTGGAAAATTGTTAGATAAAAACTGGAGATTAAAAAAAAAACTTTCAGAGAGTATAAGTAATAATAAAATAGATAATATATATAAAAAATGTTTACGCCATGGAGCAATAGGTGGTAAAATTTTAGGAGCAGGATCTGGGGGATTTTTACTTGTTGCAGTTAATAAAAATAAAAAAGCCAAATTAATAAGATTTTTAAAGTCTTACAAAATCTATTCTTTTTCAAATTCAGATAAAGGTGTAGAAGTATTATATAAAATTTTTTACTGAAAATGCTATTTATAACTGGATCAGAAAGTTTTATTGGAAAAAAACTCATACAAAGATGTAAAGAAAAAAATATTAAGTATTTTGGTATTGATTCAAAATCTAAAAAATCTAAAAATAGTAAAAAAATAGATATACGCAGTAAAAATATTGGTAATTACATTCCAAAAAGGTCCACCATAATTCACCTTGCTGCTATTTCTAAAGATTCTGAATGTAATTCTAATCCAAGTTTATGCATGAATATAAATATTAATGGTACATTAAATCTTATTAAAGCTGCACAAAAAAGAATGATTAAAAATTTTATTTTTGCTTCTTCAGAATGGGTTTATGGAGATAGTAGATCAAAATTACAAGATGAAAATTCAAAATTACAAATAAAAAAAAATTTTTCATTATATGCTATGACTAAAATAATTTTGGAAAATTTTTTAATAAATACAAAACCTTTTAAAAATATAAACATTTTAAGGTTTGGAATAATTTATGGTGGAGAAAAAAAACAAAACTGGAGTGCTGTTGAAGGATTATTTCATAAAATACTAAATAGCAATATTATATCAATTGGTTCAAAAAATACTTCTAGAAATTATATCCATTTGGATGATCTTATTAATGGAATTTTATTATCAACGAGATCTAAGGGAATAAATATTTATAATTTAACAGGTGATAAAAAAATTACCCTAAAAAGAATAATTGATCTATCTTTAAAAGATAATAAAAAAAAGATAAAAATTATTGAAAAAGATCCTAATAACCCAAGTATAAGAAATATTAGCAATTTAAAGGCTAAAAAAAATTTAAAATGGAAAATATTTATGAAAATAGAAAAATATTTTAAAAATCTTCATACCAAAGTCATGAGTTATGAAAAAAATTAATAACACAATTAATTTTTATCGATATTTAAAATATATTGGAAAAAAAAACTTAAATTCTGAAAATATTAAATTAGGATTTAATTATAAATTAAAAAATAAAATTGTAGAGGAAATAAAGCAGCATGGTTATTATGTGATAAAAAATTTTTTAGACAGAAAGGAGTGCGACTTAATAATAAAAAGAATAGATAAATTTATTAAAAATTATCCAAAATTAATATGGACTGATAAAGTCAAGTCAGATTCAAGAATTTTTGGTGCAGAGCATATTGATCCAAAAATAAAAAGTTTTAGTAAAAATAAGTTTATAAAAGACATTGGGTCGTTACTATTAAAGAAAAAACTTTCATCATTAATGATAATGGCAAATAAAGTAGTGCATAAAAATAAAAATTTAGGTTCAGGACAAGGATGGCATAAAGACTCTTATGCAAAACAATTTAAGTCGATTTTATATCTTAGCAATGTCGAAACTGGAAACGGTCCATTCCAATTAATTGAAAAAACAAAAAACCCTACATTTGATTTTCATTTATTTTACAAGTATGAAAAAAATCTTAAAAATACTAGATTCTCAGAAAATGAGGTAAAATCAATCTCTAAAGGTAAAAAAAAAATAGTTAATATTTGTGGAAAAAAAGGAACTCTTATTCTTGTAGATACTAGTTTGATACATAGAGGAATGCCTATAAAAAAAGGAAAAAGGTATGCTTTAACAAATTACATGTACCCCAAGAATAGCCTAAAAAATTTTGACAAACAATTTTTACCAAGAATTAAAAGAAAGATATGAAAAGTTTTATAGAAATATTCAACAATTTTAATAAAAATGAAAAGAAAAAATTTTCTTTTGTATTTGTTTTAATGATTTTAATTTTTTTTTTTGAATTTATAGGAATTGGCTTATTTTACCCAATTATTTCATACATTATTAAGGAAGATTTTGGATCTAATTTGGAGATATTTTCTTTCATAGAGAACTTTAATAAAAAAGAAATAATTTTAATATCATTATCACTATTGTTCTTTATATTTTTAATTAAAAATATTTTAAGCGTTTACTTTAATTTTAAAAAAAAAAAATTACTTCTATTGATAAATATTAATTTTACTCATAGACTTTTTAGATCATTTCTTTACAGGGATTATATTTTCTATCTTAAAAAAGATAAATCTGAGATCATAAGAGATGCAAGTATTATGCCTCAGTATTCTAGTATAATAGAGTCTTTTCTAAACATTATAATGGAAAGTATAATTTTAATTTTTATTCTTATCTTTATTTTTTTGACAGATATAAAGGTAGGTATATTTATTATTTTATTTACAATTTTGATTTATTTATTTCAATCAAAAATAATGAGACCAAGATTAATTAGATTCGGAGAGGAAATTAATATTTTAAATCAAAAGACAAACCTTAATTATTTTGGAATTTTTAGCAGTATAAAAAATATTATTCTAAGAAATAATCAAGAATTTTTTATAAAAAATTTTATTAAAATATTTGAAAAGACAGAATTTGTTAATTTTAAAAGTGGTTTTTTAAATGATTTACCAAAATATATAATTGAAGTATTTATAATATCGGCAATTTGTTTTCTTTTTTTACTGCTTGTTAATTTTAATGATAATTACGATGAGGTTCTTTTTAAAATTGCTTTTTTTACAGCATTATTATTTAAGTCTATGCCTAGTCTTTCCAGAATAATTTATAATTTAAGTGATATAGATTTTAAAGTAGATCTTATTCGTAGGGTAAATCGTATAATTATAAACTCTGCAGCTGATTACAAATCACATCAAATTAAAAAAGAAAATATTAAAGAAATTAATTTTGAAAACTTGGAACTTAAAAACGTTTCCTTCAGTTATTCTCAAAATGAAGTTATAAAAAATATCAGTTTAAACATAAAAAAAAATACAACTATTGGAATTGTAGGGAAATCAGGCTCAGGTAAATCTACACTTCTTGACTTAATATCTGGTCTCTTATCTCAGAGTAGTGGTGATATTATTTTAAACAATAAATATAAATTAAGTCCAAATAATATATATTCTTATCAAAATAAAATTGCATATATCTCTCAGAATAATTTTTTATTAAGTGATAGTATCAAAAATAATATTCTTTTTGGAATACCAGACAATGAAATTAATAAAGAACATTTTGAATATGTAGTTAAAAAATCAAAAATTGAAAATTTTGTTAATAATTTGAAAGATGGATATGATTATCAGATAATTGATAATGGAAAAAATTTGTCTGGTGGACAAAGACAAAGAATTGTAATGGCTAGAGCTCTTTACAGGAATGCAAGTGTATTTTTATTTGATGAACCTACTAGCTCGCTAGACCCAGAGATAGAAAGTGAAATCTTTGAAGATATTAAAAAAGATTTTCACCATAAAAATACATTAGTTATAGTCACTCACAAGGAAAGTTTGCTTAGTTTTGCAGATAATATTTTTCAATTTGATAATCAAATTTTTGTAAAAAAAAAATAAATTTACTAACGTTTAAAAGATTTTAATCCAATTATTGAACAAATAGCACCATATATTCTAAAAAATCTTTTATTTATTTTATTTTTATTAAAAAACAAAACATTACATATCAACATTAAAAAATCTTTTAATATAAGTGGAATAACTACATACAAAGCTTTAAAAAAACTAAAATTTTTTTTGTAATAATAAAACATTGACCACATATAATGCCACGTTCTTAAATCCTCAATTTGTTTACTTTCATTATAAATGGATGATGCCCTGTGGTGCTTTATTATAATATCTTTAATGAAAAAAACTTTTAAGTTATTTTTCTTGCAATTAAAAAATAAGTCAGTCTCTTCAAAATATAAAAAATAATTTTCATCAAATATTTTTCTATTTTTGAATTTATTTAAATTAAATAGCATTACTGATGCTTCACCTACATATTTTTCAATTATTTTTTTCTCTCCTTTAAGATTTCCATGATTTGGAACTAATATGTTAAAGTTTGCTATTTGGTTTGATTGATCCAATAAATTATTTATAAAGTTATTTGGAAAATCTACATCTATATCTACATAAAGAGCTAAAGTTGTTTCACAAATCTCCAGAGCTTTATTAATTGCTCGACCATTTCCTATGTTAGTTGAACGAACAATTTCTATATTTTTGTTAATATCAATATCACTAAAATCATAATTTGTAGAATTATCTACAATAATAATTTTGAAATTATTAAAATTTTTAATTATTTCATTTAGTTTTTTTTTATCAGATTTATATACAACAATAATTATTGTTATCATTAAAAAATAATATTTTTTAAAACACCTTTTTTTTTCAAAATTTTTTTAAATCTACTTATATTGATTGAACTATTTTTTGGAAAATCTTTAATTTTTCTATAATTAATTGGTAAAATTTTTCTATTAGAGAATTTTTTAGCAAAATCAAAAATATCTCTAGTTTTTCCTCCAACATTTAAAATACCTTTTTCATCTAATAAAAAAGGGATAATTTTTGAAACATTCTTGTTATAAATAAAGCTGGAAACAGCTCCTTTTATTGCTTTTTTATGCACAAATGGGTAATCAGTTATACAAAGCCTAAGTATTAAATAGTTTTTTAAAAATTTTACGCAAGCCTCACCAGCTAATTTTGACCATGCATAATTATTTATGGGCATAAGATAAGAACTTTCTTTATAATTTCCCTTATTACCAGGATACACATAGCTGGTTGAGAAATACACCAGTTTAATTTTGTACTTATCACAAATTTTTACTATATTTGCTGTGCCTATAATATTTAAATCAATACTTAGTTGAATATTTTTATCGTGGATATTCATTGGTCTAGATAAACCTGCAATATGAATAATATAATCAATTTTTTTTGATTTTATAAACTTTTCCATATTTTTAAATTTAAGGATATTAAAGTTTTTTTTTGTAGTAAAATAAACTTTATAATTTTTTAAATCCTCTTTAAGAAATTTACAAAATCTACTATTAGAACCTGTAACTAAAATTTTTTTATTTTTTAGTTTATATGACTGAACCATTTTATTTTTTTATTTTTTTCTTTTTTTAAAATTTCTTTTTTATGATTCCAAGCGAATAAAAATACATTTTTATAACCACTAGTTTTAAAAAATTTATAGTCAACTATTGGAATATGAGAGCCAGGAGTTAATTTACCAATTTTATCTTTTGTAGTATCAAAAATACAATCAATCATTGATTTATTGATATTACAAAAATTGAGTATGGTTGTACTTTTCGAAGTAGCTCCATATCCACAAATTTTATTCTTATTTTTAAGAATTTTTTTTATTTTTTTTCTCAATTTTATTTTTGATTTAATAACGTTTTTTTTAAATTGTAAACATGCAGAGAATTTATCAATTTTTCTTTTTTTTTCCTCTTTAAGAAGTTTTATTAAATTTTTAGTTTTCTTTGAAATTCCTTTTCTTTTAAGGATATATCTCATTGATCCGCCGTGTGTAATTTGAGTTGAAGCATCTATAAGTTCAAAACCAAATTTTTCATAAATTTTTTTTATAGAGGTTAAGGAAAACATATATATGTGCTCGTCATAAATCTGATCATAAGAAACTTTTTTATACATTGATCCTAGATACGGCTCTTCGAAAACAATAGTGCCTTCTTTACTTAACATTTTATTAATTGATTTAACTAAATCTACTTGATCAGGTATATGACAAAAAACATTTGCTCCAAATATTAAATCTACTTTTCCGTAATATTTCTTAAGTTTTGATATATTTTTCAAATTAAAAAATTCATTATAACTTTTAAGACCTTTCTTGACAGCAATTTTGTGAACACTTTTTGATGGTTCAAAACCAATTGATAGTTTCCTATTGAAATTTTTTAAAAATGTTCCATCGTTTGATCCAATTTCAAGTAAAATTGAATTTTTTTTTAAATATTTTTTTTTGAGCATTTTTGAAAAATTTTCAAAATGTTTAATCATAAATCTTGAGCTTGAGGTATAGAATGGATAATTTTTATTAAACATTTTACCTGGCGTAGGAAAATTGACCAATTGAAATAAACTCAGTTTTTTATTAAATGCACACTGAAGTTTATAAAAGTATTCTTTATTTAAACTCTTACTGTCCACAAAACCATTTGCCATGGGCATTTTACCTAAGTCCAAAAATATCTTGCAGTTAGTTTTATCTATCCTACATCTCATTTTACAAAATCAAAAAACTTTTTCTTAGATTGAATATATTCTTTTTTATCGTACTTATAATCACATAAAGTCAATAAGATACTATCTTTAGTAAAAAATTTTATCCTAATCCAATTTTTTTTAGGTACGTTTAAGTAATTATTTTTTTTATGACTTAAAATAAATTTTTTATTTACACCTTTTTTATCTATGATATCGACTTTAATTTTACCGTATACAGGAATAAGTATTTGATTACATTTTTTATGTGCATGATTTGCTCTATAATATTTTTTATTTCCGTAAATAAAAAAAAATCTAATAGTATTAAATTCTTTGAGAGTTTTACTTTTATAAAAAGGAATTAAGGATCCTGTTTTATCTGAAAATGTTTTACTTTTTTTGATTTCTAGCTTCATATTTAATTAGTTTTATTAAGTAATTTAAATGTATCAGATATATCTTTACTAATATTTGAATTTAAAACCAATCCATGTTTTTTGATTTTGGACGAATTTACTTTATATGATAATTGATTCATTATTTTTTCATTTACTAAATTAATAGTGGTTTTTTTATGCTTATTTATTCTTCCAATTATGTCATTAACAGTCATATTTTCCGAGACCACATTATAAATTTCTCTATCAAATATTTTGTTTTGAATAATAAAATTTAAAGTTTTGTAGGCATCTTTTATAGATAAATAAGGTCTAAATTGTTTTAAAGCAGTTTTCCAAACCTGCAAAGGTGTATTTGTAAAAGCCTGTTTACAAAATTTATTTACGGCAGTGTGAAACTTCATACCTGTTGATGGACCTACAATTGTACCAAATCTCAATGTAATAAAACTAAAATTTTTATTTGTATTTTTTAAAATCTTTTCTTCTTTTATTTTGACATCGGCATAAGGACTTTGTGGTTTTAGTTCTTTACAATTCTCGTCTACATACAGGTTTTGTGAGCCATAAACGCTTGTTGATGATATATGAATTAACTTTACTTTTCTATTTTTACAAAAGTTTAGCACGTTTTTAAAACAATTTAAATTATTTCTATAAACCTCTTTTTTATTTTTTATGCTTGCTGTTGCATCTGTAACAGATGCTAAATGAATTAAAAAATCTATTTTTGTTTTCTTTGGAAAATTAATTTTTTTTTTACTTAAGTCTCGATTCAAGAAATAAATTTTCTTCTTTACTTTAAGATTAATTAAATTTAAAATTTTTTCGTTTATTTTATCTATTACAAAAATTTTATTAATTGTTTTAACTTTATGAATGTGTGTCAAGTAATAGCTTCCTATATGACCAAGAGCCCCTGTAATTAATATATTCATTTAATTAATTTTTTTGTAAATTATTTAAGTTAAAAGTTATAAAACTTTTAATTTAAATAGATTTTATATTAGAAATAATCGAAATATTCATCAAATTATTTAAATTTAAAACTTTATAAATTTATGTATTTATACTTAAGAGATGAAAAAACAAAATAAAATAATATCTGAACCTGCACCAATATTGTTATTTGTTCATAAAAGAATTGCAACTTTAAAAAAAGTAATAAAAAGTTTAAAAAAAAATGATAAGTTTTATAGGCAGGAATTATTTATTTTTTCAGACGGTCCAAAAAATGAAAGTGAAAAAGTTCAGATAAAAAAATTAAGACAATATCTCCACAAAATTAAAGGTTTTAAAAAAATAAAAATTTTTATTAGAAAAAAAAACATTGGCTTAGCTTCTAATATTATTAAAGGAGTTTCTAAAATAATAAAAATTAAAAAAAGAGTTATTGTTATCGAAGATGATCTTATTTTAAGTCAAAACTTTCTCCAATACATGAATACTACTTTGGAGAAGTATAAAGATAAAAAAAAGATTTGGCATATATCAGGTTGGAACTGGAATTTTAAATTTCCAAATTATAAATATGATTTTTTCTTCACAAGATATGCCACATGTTGGGGTTGGGCCACATGGACTGATAGATGGAAATATTTTGAAAAAAATCCAAAAAAGCTAATTAAATCTTTTACTGAAAATAAGATTAAAGAATTTAACTTAGACAATTCTTATGACTTTTGGTCTCAAGTTGTTAGAAATGAAAAAAAAACGATCGATACTTGGGCAATCTTTTGGTATTCAACAATTTTCACTAAGAGAGGTTTATCAATTAATCCAATTAATCCTTTAGTAATAAATATTGGAAATGATAGCTTCTCAACAAATTTGAATGGAAGTATTACTAAAAGCAAGAAAACTTTCAATAATTATGCTCCAAAAAAATATCCAAAAGTTATCAATGAGGACAAATTTTTACTTAAGATAATTAAATCAAAACTTAAACCCAATTTTTTAGAGAAAGTGTTTAATAAAATTTTTAAATATTAAAATTAAAAACTTTTTAAGACAGCTTCAGTAAATTAATAGAGTTTGCGTATTTAGAGTATCTTATTTTTTTGAAAGGGAATAAGTTATTGATTTCATGCTCTAAGTTTAAATTGTTTGATTTGACTTCTACAATACATTTATTTAAATCTTTAAGGAAAATTTTTTTATTAAAAACACTATATTTAATATTCTTGTCAAAAGTAATTCTAAATTTATCAATCTTATAATATTCCCTTTGATAATTAATATTGACTATCGGTTTACAATATCCATAAAGTTCATCAAAAATTCCGAATTTAATAATTTTTTTATAATTCTTTATACGCTCAGATGTCTTGTACTTTCCATCATAAGAATTGATTTTTTTTTCTAAAAGATATTCCTTATCGCTTCCCTGTTTCTCTAAACCATAATATCTTAATCTTATTTTCTTTCTTGGAACAGTTCCCTCCTCTGAATTCAAGAATGAGTCTTTATACATATTATCAAAGTAAATTGAGTTTACTTGTCTATTACTAAATATTCTTTTTGCATTATTTAATTTTAAAAAATTATAAAAGGTATTTAATTTTTTGATAGAGATTTCATACTTATTTTCAATTCTAAAACTCATTTTTATTTAATTTTTAATCCTAGTTTTTTGTAATCTTTTGAGGCTTTGACTATAATCTCGTAAGCTTCTTTTTTAGATCCATATCTAATAAATTCAACAAAATTATTACCTTTATAACTTGTAAACCATCTTTTAATATTAGATAAAATTTCTGGGTCTTCATTTTGTAAATCATCTATATTTTCGTAATTAAAAAATTTTGAGTCTTTATGTGTTAGTATTATTTTATCATCATTTTGTCCCATATCTTTCATTCTCATAACGCCAATTATTTTTCCTTGTGCAACTGTACCTCTAGGCAATGTTTCGCCTAACAAAATTGCATCAAGCGGGTCGCCATCTCCTCCAAATTTTAAAGGCAAAACGGTTCTTGGTATCATCCCATAATTTACAAGATAAAATGTATTTTTGATTATTCTTGGTTTTCCTTGAAAAAAATTATGCTCTAAAGATCCATCAAATTTTGACACTTCCCATTTTTCATTTGTACCTTTGGGAATTTCAATAACTATGTTCGCAATATTCTTTTTTTGAAATGTTTTAAAATCTTCTAAAAAATTTTTTGGACCAATTATTTTATAATCATCAACTTTTTTTAGACCCAGGGCTAATTCGCCTGAAAAGACGGAAAAGTTAAATATACAAAAGTACAAAACTAAATAAAAAAATTTCATTTATTATTCATTAAAGATTTTTATAGAGGAAAGTTTATCTTGAATTGATTTTTTATAAAAATTGGAACATGATGAATTTTGAACATTAATAAACGCTCCATCAAATTCTTGTTTCTTATTATATGCAGCAAAACATTCTCTAACTTCTTTTATTATTGCATTTTTTACATATACTTTTGAAGAGTCTTTGCTGGCAATACCCGTATTACTGTTTGAAACCAAAAGTTTTTTCAGATTAATTTGAGATTTCTCTCCTACAGAGGCGGCTTTATCTCCACATTTAATAAACTCTGAGTAAGTTATATTATATTTGCCATACGAAAAATCTGCACAATCGTTTAAAGTTTCGCTAACCGAGATATTTTGAATATTCAAAAAAGAAAAATCTGCATCTACTCCATCAGATATAGCATTGTTAATTTTTACATTTTTTAAATCTCCCTTTGCTCTGATAAAATTTAAAGTATCTTCACAATAAAAATTAGATCCAGTGACATTCAAGTTTTTAATTTTTGAATCAATTATAGTTAAACATCCCGTCAAACCATTTATTTTTTTTGAAAAAGTATTTTTAGTTTTAGAGGAATTTTGCATGTTAATTGTGAGATCAATTAGATTAGATTTATATATGACTAATCTAGCTTGATTACTTAAAAAATTAATATTCAATTCTCGTTTGTCTTTATCAAAATTAATTTTCACATTATTTGAATGAGCAATGTTTATGTGATCATCTAGTTGAATCGTTTTAAACTGGTTATTGAAAATACCACTTTTTTTGATGAGATCTCCATTTATATAGTCATTTTTTGGCAATGCTAAAAAAACTGTGTATTTATCTTTAAAATGTTTTTGCTCTAATAAAAACTTAATTTCATCTTTATTAATCATTACAATTTGACAATTATTTAAATCAAAACTGCAAATTTCAATTTCAAATTTATCTCTATCTTTTTTATTTAAAAATATAAGATATTTATCTTTATCGAGACCATTCATATTTTCTTCATATTTTGTATAAATATTACCTTCTACTTCTTCATTAAATTCGGAGATATTTGCATTTTTGATTAAATTTAATCTTTCAATTATAAAGTTTAACAATATATCTATTTTACTTTCATCAAAGCTAGTTAAACCATTTTTAATTAAATCATCAAGAAGCTTTTTTTTATTTAAATTTTTAATTTTATTTATCGCTTCACTTGCACCATAAATAGCACTGTCACTTACATAATTTATATAAGTGCTTGGACGAATGTCATCGTCGTTATAAATCAATAGCTGCGGACCTAAGCCGCGTCCTAATTGAATCTCGTATCTTTCTGTTTTTACATTATAACCAATCTTCGAAAGAATTCTTGACATGCCATCATAATAAATTGGCTCAAATATTGAGTAAATTGGATCATAATAAAATCTCCTATCATCAAAAGTTAAAGCATGCCAGCAATCAAGAGCAAACATTAAGGAGTCAAATATAGAAATATTTTCATATTCACTTTTTGAAAAAAAGTTTTCTTTAATTCTTAATATATGATCTTTTCTAACATTTGTTGTATAATTATAGGAATGTAATAAAACTGTATTATATTTATACATTGCATCTAAAGTTGACATTAAATTTGAATTTTCTGATTTAATCCACTCTTTATTTGAGACTCTGCTCATTTGTAAAATTTTATAACCGCTCCAAAAATCCTCATTACTCTCTATTATGGGACCCTCTATTTTATTATTATATTCTAAAAACTCTTTTTTTAAATTTTCTTGAAAAATGTATTTATTTATTTTGCCACTGACTTTAATATCCACATAAAAACTTCTTGGTGATAAAAATCCTAAATTATTTAATAGAGTTGATACAAAAACCTCATTATCTGAGTTACGTGACTTTGGTCTAAACAAAATAAATTTCGTAATATTTCTTATGTTACCCTCCCTAAGATTTACTCTTAAGCTAGAAGTAGGAGTGCCATCTATTAAATCAATATGATCAGCTTGGTCACCGTGAGCTCTTATAGTTGAGCGAAAATTACAAGTTGCGCCATCTTCATAATTAACAATCACTTTTGATTTATATTTTTTTTTTCTATCAAAACCTTCATAATCTTCTTTATGAAAATTAATAAGCTTTCTACTTATCTCAGTTAAAAATCCCCTTTCATTATCGATTTTAATTTCAATTGATTTAATATTTTTTGAAAATGTATCTGGTTCAAAATTAACACACTCGGCGATTGAGATTTTTGAAAGAATGAGTAAAAAGAATACTGATTTAATTAGAATATTGAACTTCAATGTTTTTTATGCTTTTGTTGTCTTTTAAATCATCAACGGTTTTTTTTAACTCATCTTTATTTTTAATACCCAGCTTGTAATGATTTATATTATCAGATTTTGAAAAATAAATTAAATGTGGACTATTATCGAGACCAATTAAAGGCTCATCAGTTTCTACCTCTAAAATGTTGACGCTCAAACCATCATTAGAATTAAAAGAATATTCAAATAGTCTTAGTTTTGTTTTTTTTAGTACTACATCAAGATAATAAGCAAATAATAAAATCAAAATTAACATTATTTGAAAAACAACACTCCAAAAATGATTCACGCCCATTGAAATACCAATCGTTATTAATGAAAAATACATTACAAGTTCTAAAGGGCTTTTTACAGGATTACGAAATCTTACTATAGATAAGGCTCCTATCATCCCTAAAGATAATGCTAAATTATTCGCGATTACTTTTGTAATAACATATGTTGTTGCAGGCAATAACAAGAAAGTAATGAAGTATGACATTGTATTTACCCATTTTTGTTTTACAAAAATTAAGGTAGCAAAAGTTAAAAAACCAAAAAATACTGTACCTGTGAATTCAACAAAGGACTGTGAAAGCAATATATCCATACCAAATAAATAATTATCTTAAAATAAAGTTTGCTAATTAGGCTAAACTCAAAACATATTTTGTCAATATAAATAATTCTTAAGATTTTTTAAAATCAAGATATAAAATTAATCTTTTTTTGCTATTGCTAAGATTTGATACCATTTGTTATCAAATCGAGCCCATATTCTACATAAAAAATGAAAAATTGACCAACTCATATATTTCTTTAATCTATATCTATAGGGAAACCATTTGGATAAATAAGGTTTAGTTTCTAAAACTTTAAAACCAATAGTAAAGAGTATATTGCCTAAATTGCTTGGCGACCAAGAGTAAAGATGTTTATGAGGATCTTTTTCATTGTATTTATATTTGATATTATCGCATGGAACACAAATACAAATTGTTCCTTGGGATTTTAAAGATCTGTATAACTCTTTCAATTCAAGAAAAGGATTGTCACAATGCTCTAATGCATGATTAGAAATAATTGTATCAAAGTAATCACTAGGTAAATCTTTAGAAGTTTTGTAAATTCTGAGACCATTTTTTTTCGCAACATCAATTGCTATGTCATTTACTTCCACACCGTGTTTTTCTATATTTTTATATGAGGAAAGTAAATAACCGCCACCACATCCAAAATCCAATACTTTTTGATTATCTTTTATAAATTTATCAAATTTAATTTTGTTTGCTTCCCCTCCAAATTCACCGACAAGTTTTTGCCAACTGAAGTATTTTTCATTGTAATGTTGTTTAGAGGTCATAAGTTATTTATATTAATTAAATAAGTATTTATCAATAAAAATGATATTTGTAGCATTATTATTGCCATAAATTTATTGTATCGATTTAAAAAAAGATTTAATAACCAAGATTGTGAACAAACTAATCAAATATATTAAGCATAAAATTATAAGAATTCTAAATATTTTAAGATCTAAAGATGATACAGAAAAAATACTAATAGGAAAAAAGTTAATTAATATTAATAATAATAAAATCCCAAAAAATATTGAAGATATAGAATTCAAAATTTTTTCACAATTTGGTGATGACGGTATAATTCAATTTCTTATTAACAAAATAGAACTAGATTATAAATATCACAATTTCATTGAGTTTGGAGTTGAAAATTATAAAGAAGCTAATACGAAGTTTTTATTGTTAAATAATAATTGGTCAGGATTGATTATCGACTCATCAAAAAAAAATATAAATGAAATTAAAAACAGTAATTATTTTTGGAAATACAATATAGAAGTTAAAAATAATTTCATTACTCGAAAAAATATAAACGATATTATAAATCAATCAAAATTAGACAAAAAACATATTGGAATTTTAAGTATAGATATTGATGGAAATGATTACTGGGTTTGGAAAGATATTGATGTAGTAGACCCTATAATTGTTATAATTGAGTATAATAGTTCATTTGGTTTTGTTGACAAAGTGAGTATTCCTTATGATGAGAATTTTTCACGAACAAACTCTCATTATTCAAACTTATACTGGGGTGCATCATTAGAGGCTTTAAAATTTTTGGCAGATAAAAAAGGTTATAAATTTTTTTCTACTAATAGTGCTGGTAACAATGCATATTTTATAAAAGATTCTTTCTATAAAAAAATTGATTTTGTTTTAAAAAAGAATTCATATGAAGGTAAATTTAGAGAAAGTAGAGATAAGGATGGTTTAAAAACTTTTATTCATTACAAAGATAAGTTGGAAATTATTAAAGATTTAACAGTCGAGGATGTGGAAAATCAAAAACTCCTCAAGATTTCTGAATTAAAAAAATCAAATGTTTAATTTTATTTAAAAAATGAAAGTTCTAATCACAGGTTCTGAAGGATATTTAGCTAGGAATCTAGCTAAAAAACTTAATAAAAAAAAAATTATTTGCTATGGAATTGGTAGAGGTAACTGGAAAAAAAAACACCAGCATAAAATATGGGGTTATAAAATAAATTTTAATGGTAGCATTAGTAATGTATTATTAAAAAAACTTAATTCTTTAAGTTTTGATTATATTATTCATTGTGCAGGAGGAACATCTCCAATAAACAGTTTTATAAATTCGATATCAAAAAAGCAAGATTATAAAAAAAACGTATTGAGTATAAAGTATGTTTTAGATCATGTTAAAAGTAAAAAAAAAAAAACTAAAATTATTTTTGTTTCATCAGCATCTGTCTACGGTAATAATAATTTTAAAAAGTTAACTGAAAATACGAAAGTCAAACCAGTATCTTTTTATGCTAAAAATAAGTTTTTAGCTGAAAAATTATGTCTTGATTATTATAAAAAATATAAAATAAATATTTTAATAATAAGAGGAACTACAATTTTTGGGCCAGGCCTTAAAAAACAATTTATACATGACGCATGTATTAAAATTAATAAAAATAAGAATATTTTTTTTGGAACCGGCAACGAAATAAGGGATTATGTTTATATAGACGATTTTTGTGATTTAATGAATAGAATTTTAAAAAAAGGCTTTAAAGATTTCAAAATTATTAATGTAGGTACGGGAAAGGGGACAAAAATCAGGGATATAATTCACTTCATTAAAAAAAAATTTAAAGTTAAAATTACACCTAAATTTAATAAATTTGGTCGTGATGAAAATCCTAAAAGAATTGTAGTTGATAATAAAAAAGCCAAAAAGTTTAATTGGTACCCAAAAATAAAATTTTATGATGGTTTAGAAAATTACATTAGATGGTTTAGGTCAGAATATTACAATGATTAGACTTGCTTTTTTTATTCATTTTAACAGAACATGGCTTGGTGGTGTAAACGTAATGTTAAGTTTAATAAACTCGATTGCAAAAAAAAAAAATATTTCATCAAAAATCAAAATTATTTTAATCACAAATTCGAAAAAAAATTTGAAAAAATTTCTTTTAAATAAAAACATAGATATCATTGAGGATCAAAGCTTTTTTGATAAAAGTATTTTTTTTAAAGTTATAGATAAAATTTCTTTAATGGTATTTGGAAAAACTTATTATTTAGAACAATTTCTAAAAAAAAATAAAATTGATTTTATTTCACACACTGATATTGCGACTGGGGTCAATAGTGTATCAAAAAGTATAGTATGGATACCAGACTTTCAATTTTTATATCTTGGAAAATTATTTTCTTTAAAATATAAGTTATTGAGACGACTCAATATTTTTCTATACAAAAAACATGCACATAAAATATTGTTGAGTAGCAAAAGTGCTTACAATGATCTAAAAAAAATTGTTAATATCCCCAGAAAAAAAATAATAATAAATAGTTTTAGCTTTATTTTACCTTCAATTAATACATTAAAAAGCTATTCATATTTAAAAAAAAAATACAATTTAAAAAAAAATTTTTTTTATCTGCCAAATCAATATTGGGTTCATAAAAATCATCAAGTAGTAATTAATGCACTAAAAAATTTAAAAATCAAAAATAAACTTAATAATATTTATATATATTCAACTGGTTCTAAACACGATTACAGAAGACCAAATCACTTTAATGACTTAATGGAGAATATTCAAAGGGAAAAACTTTATAATAATTATATATATTTAGGCACATTACCATTTATTGATGTAATGAGTTTAATTTATCATTCAAAGGCAATTCTAAACCCATCTCTTTTTGAAGGCTGGAGCAGCACTGTTGAACAAGCTAAAGCATATAATAAAAAGATAATTCTATCAAAAATAAGTGTACATTTTGAACAGAAACCAAAAAACGCTATTTTTTTTGATCCAAATAATAGTAATAATTTATCTAGAATTTTGACTAATGTATTTAATGAAAAAAAATCTAAAAATAGAAATAATTCTTTAAAAAGAACTAAGTGAAATTTAACTTTTGAAATTGAAAAATATGAGAAAAAGTATATTGATATGATCAATTGATTGCATATAAAATAAGTGAGTATTTTAAAACTCTTTATCAAAAAAAATGAAAGTCAAATTTACAAATTTATTTAAATTAGCTCCTCAAAAGAGAAAGATTTTAAGCAAGATAGCTACTTTAGTTAAAGCATCAAATTTTGTTGGTGGTAGAGAGGTAGAAAAGTTTGAAAATAATTTTGCAAAATTTACTAATACTAGAAATTGTATTTCTTTAGCAAATGGAACTGATGCGTTAGAAATTGCATTAAAGTCTCTAAATTTAAAAAAAGGATCAGAGGTAATTGTTCCTGTAAATACATGGATTGCAACTGCTGAGGCAGTTGTTAATAATGGCTATAAATTAGTTTTTTGTGATATTAATTTGAATGATTATTCAATTTCATTAATCGATTTAAAAAACAAAATAACACGTAAAACTCGAGCCATTATAGCTGTTCATTTATACGGAATTCCTACCAATATATTAAAAATAAAAAAATTAATTAAGAAGAAAAATATTAAAATAGTCGAGGATTGTGCGCAAGCTCACGGTAGTAAAATTGGAAAAAAGCATGTTGGAACTATGGGAGATATAGGGACTTTTAGTTTTTTTCCAGGTAAAAATTTAGGGGCTTTTGGTGATGGAGGTGCAATAATTACTAATTCAGATAAATTAACCAATTATTGTTTAAGAGCAAGAAATCATGGAGCTTTAAATAAATATGATCATAAATTCCCAGGCAGAAATTCTAGACTAGACACTATCCAAGCAGGAATATTGAATATTAAGCTTATTAACTTTAATAAAGTTTTATTGAGAAGAAATCATCTTGCAAAAATATATTATAGAGAGTTAAAAAATTTAAAACAAATAAAGCTTTATAATTTGAATAAAAATATTTTATGCGCATATCATCAATTTGTAATTAGAACTGATAAAAGAGATAGATTAAAAGAATATCTAAAAAAACATAAAATTGATACTATGATACACTATCCTTACATGTTAAATGAGCTGAATTTTTTCCCAAATGGAAAAAAATTAATCAATAGCCGAAAATTAGGAAAAAAAATTTTAAGCTTACCTATTTCTGAGGAACATTCTGAAAAAGAAATATTATATATATCAAAAAAAATAAAACAATTTTTCAGAAATTAAATGAAAAAAATTTTAATAACTGGCAGTTCTGGTTTTATAGGTTTTCATCTATCTAAATTTTTATTAAAAAAAAAATATATCGTTATCGGAATAGATAACCATAACAGTTATTACTCTAGAAAAGTAAAAATCAAAAGATTATCAATTTTAAAAAAAAATAAAAAATTTTTTTTCGAAAAAATTGATATTAATAATAAACAAAAATTAAATAAAGTTTTTCAAAAATTTCTTCCTAATATAGTCATACATTTAGCTGGTCAGCCAGGCGTTTTATATTCCTTTAAAAATCCAAATAGTTATTATGCAAATAATATAAATGCAACAAAAACCCTATGTAGAATTTGTAAAGATTTTGAAATTAAAAAATTCATATTTGGATCTTCAAGTTCAGTTTATGGTGATCAAAAAACTTTCCCAATCTTAGAAAATGCTAAAGTTAATCCAAAAAATGTTTATGCTAAAACAAAGTTAAAATCCGAAAAAATAGTAAATAAAACTTTTTTTAAAAGTAAAACAAATTTTATTATCTTTAGATTCTTTACAGTATATGGTCCTTATGGACGTCCTGATATGTTTATTCATAAATTCTTGAACCATATTAAATTAAATAAATTAATTAATATTCATAATAACGGTCTTAATTTTAGAGATTTTACCTTTGTCGATGATGTAGTTTTGATTTTAGAAAAATCTCTAAAAAAAAAAATTACTAATAAAATAATAAATATTTGTAGGTCAAAGCCAATTTTAACTAAAAAATTGATAGAAATTCTTCTAAAATACTACCCCACAAAAAAAATTTTACTAAAGAAAACTAGTTTTGTAAAAGGCGAAATGTTTAAAACTCATGGTAGTAATAAAAAATTAAAAAAAATTTTTGGAACAATTAAGTTTACAGATTTAGAAAATGGTTTAAAGAAAACAATAAAAGTTTATATCAAAAAAAAATTATAAATGAAAAATTTAAATTTAGATAAAATTACCTATCCGGTGAAAATAAAACAAAAAATTTTTTTTGATAAAAGAGGTTTTTTTCAAGAAATATTTTTAAAAAAAAAATTTAAGCTCAATGTAAAATTTACAGCATTAGCTAAATCTAGAAGAAATGTAATAAGAGGATTACATTTTCAAGTGAAAGATAAACAAACAAAATTTATATATGTTATTGATGGTAAAATTTTAGATGTCGTAATAAATTTAAAAAAAAAATCACGAAACTTTGGTAAAGTTTCTAAATTTATTTTATCAGAAGGAGAGGCATTGTTTATTCCGAGTTATTATGCTCATGGTTATGAATGCTTATCAAAAAAATGTTCTGTACTTTATCATTTAGAAAAATATAGAAATGCAAAATACGAAAGTGGAATAAAATATAATGATAAAAGATTTAAAATTAAATGGAGAACAAAAAAACCTATTTTATCCAAAAGAGATAAATCACACGGAAGTTTTGAAGAATTTAAAAAAATACAAAAGACTCTATGAAATTATCTAGAAATCAATGATGAAAAAAATTTGTAAGGTCTTTTAATTATTTTAATAATATATAAAAGATAAACAAAAATTTTATTTTGATTATTATTTATTCTTATTTTGTTTAGATCATTCAAATGTGTTACATAATTAATTTTTGAAGAAAATCCTCCTTTAGAAAATTCACCTAAAACTTCTCCTTTCTTTGTTGAAATTCCCTTAAGCCTAAAATTTACAATCATTCTGTAAAAAAAATCTAAATCAGAGCTTAAATAATTTAAACTGTATTTACCAACTTCAATATGTTTTAATCTTTTTATAAAAAATCCAACAGAATGAGATGTATAAAAACCAAAGCTAAATTTAATTTTCCATGGTTTATACCCATGCAATAATTTATATTTTTTTACACTACCAAATAAAAAATCAATTTTATTATTAATAAAATAGTTGTTTACCAAACTTAGTGCTCCTGGATTATAGAAATCATCTGCATTTAAAAACCCTATAATATCTCCGTTAGCAATTTCTATACCCTTATTCATTGCATCCCAAATACCGCTATCTTTCTCAATAATAACCTTATCAATTTTCTCCCGATATTTTTTTATTATTTCAAGGGTTTTATCAGTTGAACAGCCATCTAAAATTATATACTCAATATTGTCATATTTTTGATTTAATACACTCTGAATGGATTTTTCGATTGTTTGCTCAGCATTTTTTACAACAGTAATAATTGTTATCAAATTTTTTTTTAAATTTTGCATTCTAATAAGAATAAAATATATACATAAAAAGTCTGAAATATGAAAAAAATATTTTTCTGGTCTCCACACATTTCAAACGTTGCTACCATTAAAAATGTAATAAATTCAGCAATGTCCTTAAAAAAATATAAAAAAAATTCATTAAACGTTTCAATTATAGATGTTGTAAGAGAATGGAAAAAATATAAAAAAGAAATAGAAATATCAAATATTAATTTAATCGAATTACCAGGTCTCAATTTAAATAAATTTTTTCCTATAGAAGGTTTCTTTAAATCCAGATTAATATATTTTTTAATTTTTTTTTTTAAATATTATTCTTTAAAAAATTTAATTAAAAAGGAGAAGCCAGACTATCTTATAATACATTTAATATCTTTTTTACCTTTATCGATGCTTTTTTTTTCAAAATTTAAAACTAAGTTTATTTTAAGAATTTCTGGTTTACCTAAATTGACTTTATTTAGAAAAATATTATGGAAATTAATATCAAAAAAAATATTTATGGTCACATGTCCATCAGAGAAAACAAGAGACGATTTGATAAAAAATAAAATTTTTCCAGATGAAAATATAAAAATACTTTATGATCCTATAATTGAGGTAAGTAAAGTAAATAAATATTTAAAATGTAAAAATACACACGATATTTTGAATAGAAGATATTTTTTGAATATAGGAAGGTTAACTAAACAAAAAAACCAAATATTATTAATAAAAGCTTTTTCGAAAATTTTACCAAATAACAAAGATTTAAATTTAATAATAGTGGGCGAAGGTGAGAAAAGATTTTATCTTGAAAGATATATTAAAAATAAAAATTTAGAGGATAACGTCTTTTTAATTGGTTATAATAAAAATGTTTATCCTGTTATAAAAAATTCTATAGCAGTTATTTCTACCTCATTATGGGAAGATCCGGGAGCAGTAATGATAGAGGCATCTTATTGCAACAAAAACGTCATCTCATCCAATTGTCCAAATGGACCAAAGGAGTTTTTATCATCAGAAGAGGGAGACTACCTTTTTGAAAATAACAACTTAGCTTCTCTAATAGAAAAAATAAATTCTTTTTTAAAAGATAGCGAATATAAAAAAAACGAACAAATTTTATCATGTAAAAAAAAAACAAGGAATTATACAATTTTCAAACATTATAAAACATTAGTTTTATTACTAAATTTGAATTAAAAAAGATTATGTATACAAATTTTTTATTATTTTTTGTAACCACCTGTTTTTTTTTAATTTATTTTTGTAGAAAAAATAATCTAATCTTAGATTACAAACTTGAGAGTCATAAAAGATTTTCCTCTAAGTTGAAAAGCAACTCGATAGGTGGTATTTTTTTAATCATTTTTTTGTTTTATGAATATGTATTAATAAATCAAAATATTAATTTATTTCTAATATTATTTTCTATTTTTTTGATTGGTTTTCTTTCAGACATTAAAAAGTTGAATAGTGTTAGTCTGAGATTTTTTTTGCAATTAATTTTAATTCTTTCCTTTGTAAACATTATTGGGCTTGAAATCAAAAATACTAGAATTTATTTTTTAGATACAATCATAGCAAATAAAATTGTTAATATAATATTTGTCAGTTTTTGTCTTATGGTGTTAATTAATGGTAGTAATTTTATTGATGGATTAAATGGTTTGTTGTTAAAATATAATTTGATAATTTATTTAGTTATATTCTTCAGTTTTAATCAAGCTACATATGTAGAAACTAATTTTATAGTTAATCTAATATCAATTTTATTTGTTATTTTATTATTCAATTTATTCGGTTTAATCTACATGGGAGATTCTGGAGCGTATTTGTTATCTTTATTTTCTGGGATTTACTTAATTAATTTCTCTTTTTATAATCAGGATATTACCCCTTTTTTTATTATTCTCTTGTTATGGTATCCATGTTTTGAGCTTTTATTCTCTATGATTAGAAGATTTATAAACAAATCTAAAACATATAAACCTGATACGAGTCATTTACATCAACTTATATATTATTTCATTAAAAAAAATTTAAAATTTAAAGATACAGTAATACATTTTTTCACTTCACTTTTAATAAATTCTTTCAATTTATTAGTTTTTATATTTGCTGCAAATTTTGTTTATAGTTCAAAAATCATAGTTTTTACGGTAATAGCAAATATGTGTATATACATTTCATTGTATGTTTTACTAAAAAAAAAATATCAAATGGATAATTAATAAATAAGAATATGGAACTATTAAAATTTATAATTATTTATTTCGTACTTACTATATCAATAATTGGTTATGGATTAATTTTTTCAAAAAATTTTACCAGTTATAATAATTTTAAATATGAAAATATTTCTATAGGGTATATAGGTATTTTTGGTATTTTTTTTTCAATAATAATATCTTATTTATCAAATTTTTTTTTTTCACATAACAATATCCACAATTTAATTTTTATCTTTTTTGGAATAATTTTTTTTCTTAGTTTTTTTAATGACTTAAAAAAAAAATTAATTTCAAATTACTTCTTATTTTCATACATAATATCGTTATTTGCAATTTTGTACTTTAAAAGCCATGATGATTTCTCTTACTATCATTTTAGTTTAATCAATAATATTACAGAGAATAAAATTGAGTTTGGTATATCTCACTTTGAAATAGCTTTTAATCACGTATCTTCATTATTTTATTTTCACTCTCTATTTAAAACCTTATTTACAGATAGTTATTATTACCAAATTGGACAAATGAGTATCGTTATATTCGTTAACACAATTATACTTGAAAATATCTTTAAAAAAAACTTCTCAAAATCTTTAAATATAAGTTTTTTTTTAAGTATATTTTTATTAATTTTTATTAATATTTTTTTTTATAGATTAGCTGAGCATGGAACCGACAGGTCCGCACAAATATTATTTTTTTTAGCTTTTATTTTAGTAATCAATTTAATTGAGGAAAATAGAGAAAAAAAAAATATTTTTGAACTATTAATCATTATTTTTAGCTTAATAATATCAATTAAATCTTTTTATATATTATATTCAGTTTTATTTTTATTAATTTACTTTAAGTTTTTTAAAGTAAAAGATTCTTTTAAAGTTTTCTCAATTTTCCCTGTTGCTTATTTTGGATTATTAATCATATGCTTAATGATTATAAGTAATATATCTGCTTCAGGATGTATCTTATATCCAATATCGTCCACATGTTTTAATAGTTTTTTTTGGGGATATGGAAAAGATGAGGTTGTTAGTGCTATGCAATGGTACGAAATATGGTCAAAGGCTGGCGCAACTCCAAACTATAGAGTTGATGATTTTGATGAATATTTAAGAAATTTTAACTGGATCTCTAACTGGGTTGATAAATATTTTTTTAATAAGTTTCTTGATTTTTTTCTTGGAGTAATATTTACAATTTTTGTTTTGGGATTATTTTTTTGGCCAAAAAATATAAATTTTAAAAATTTTAAAAAATATTTTTCTATATACCTTTTACTATTATTATTATTAGTTGAATGGTTTTTAAATCATCCAGCACTGCGATATGGAGGGTTTGTTATAGTCTTTATAATTATGACTTTTCCATTTGCAATATTATTTGCAAATCAAAACTTCAATTATAAAAAAAAACTCTTCCAAGTTAAATTATTATTATTAATTATTTTTTTTGTATTCTCTGCTAGAAACGTAAATAGACTTATTAATGAATATAATATTTATAATTATAATTTTCTAAAAAATCCATATTATTTAATTGATAGCAATTTCTATACTATGCAAAAAGCTAAGAAATATCATTTTAAGGATCCAAACAAGTGTAAAGAAAATAACTCATTACATAAAATTAAGTGTAAAAAAATTTTAAATTATAATTTTTACTATAAGTCTATAAATTAATTAAATTTTTCTTTTAATAGAATTTATGGCTAATAATGAAAGATAATATATTGATTTAATAAAGTTGAATTTTTCGTAAATCATGAATACCGCAAGGCCATCGGATAACTTTTGATAAAAGTTTGAGGACAATGAGTTTTTTGTTTTATTCCATAGAACTAATGTGTGTGGAAAATTATATGCATTTATATTTTTTTTAGAGATCTTTAGCCACGCAGCATAGTCCTCTTGAGTTTTAAGAGGTGGAAATAGTTCTTCAAAAATAATTTTTTTATTTAATTGAACAGTTGATAATCCAATTTCATTTGAGCCTAATAAATCACTATAATTTAGAACAGATTTAGTGCTTTTTACTTTGATTATTTTTTTATCAGAAATCAATTTATTATAATTGCAAAATGTAAAATCGTAATTATTCTCCTGCATAAATTTAGTTTGTCTTTCTAGCTTGTCCGGTAGCCAAAAGTCATCAGAGTCAACAAATGCAACTATTTCACCACTTGCATGCTTAATTCCATTATTTCTTGAAATACCAGCACCTAAGTTTTTTTTATTTTTGATAATTTTTATTTTAGGATTATTTTTAAAATAACTCTCAATAATGAATAAATCATGTAAATCTTCATCATCGTAAACCAAAATAATCTCAAAATCTTTGAATGATTGATTTAAAATAGAATTTATAGTTTTTTTTATATAATTTATTTTTCTAAAGTAAGGTAATATGATACTAACTAATGGCATTATTTAATAAGTAAATAATGAAATACTATTATACATCATAAATATATTAAATAATAATAATGAACGATTTAACCTTGATAATTCCAGCAAAAAAAGAGGCTGAGTCTCTTCCGGTTTTCTTAAAAGAAATAGAGAAATATGAATGCAAAAAACTTATAGTTCTTCAGAAAGAAGACGTAGAAACAAAAAAGTCGATTGAAAACATAAAAAATATAGAAATTCATGAGCAAAAGATAAACGGATATGGAAGTGCTTTAATTGAAGGCATAAATTCTGTTAAAACTGATTACTGTTGTATAATTAATGCAGACGGTTCTATGGATCCAAAGTACCTTGAAGATATGAGAAAGCAATGTACTAAATTGGATTTTGTTTTTGGCTCAAGGTATCAAAAACCAGGCGGAGGTAGCGAAGACGATGATGTAGTGACATCAATTGGCAATTTTATATTTACTTTAGCAGGAAACATACTATTCAACTTAAAAGTAACAGATATTTTATATACATTCATTCTAGGAAAAACTTCTTCTTTTAGAAATTTAAACTTAAATAATTTTGACTTTAGAATTTGTGTTGAAATTCCAATTAAGGCTAAATTTAAAAATATGAATTATATATGTACACCAAGCTATGAAAGAGAGAGAATAGGTGGAAAAAAGAAAGTTAATGCATTAAAAGATGGATTGCTTATCCTTTCTGAAATTGTTAAATA
>MDSW01170632.1_pt1 | contig 49488 bp, 36 predicted proteins | sample 811171 | NCBI WGS metagenome assembly MDSW01 (sample SAMN05326641, study PRJNA326480) | marine metagenome | isolation source: seawater | place: Atlantic Ocean: North West | collected 2012
CCCTCCGGATGTACTCAATTAAAAGCTCCTGCGAACCTTCACTGGCTTGCAGGAGTTTTTCTCTTTTCCAGTCCAGCGAGAATCTTTGCTTAAGGCTGGGATGAGGTCAGCCACTAAAGCAAAGAGGCATCTTAATTAACGCTTTCTTGACAATTTTTGGTCTAATTAAGTAGCCCAAAAGGTTTGCCACGTTGATAAGTACTTATATCCATATCAGTTACATCCAAATTATGCTCATGGGTTAGATCCCAGAGGAAGGCAGAAGAATGCTCAGTTTTCAAAGGGCTAAGAATCACCCATACCGCCGGGTTTTGCTGATAGGTATATCAAGCTTGTTGAACTGCATGTTGATGGCTTCTTCAGTTCATGCCCAAAACTTGCTAAATCGTTTAGCAAACACAAATGCTGTACTTTTAGCCAACGATAATGACTCGGAGCTGATTTCCGATGTCGTCGATGACCGGGCAATTAAACAACTGATCAGTAAAAAAGCTGAATTTCTCTTACCCAATCCTGAAGAGTCTTTACTTGGTGATTTTGAGGAGCAAATCAAACGAGGTCAGACCAAACTAAAAATCCCGAAGCTTAAGAGCTCGGAACTGGCTTCACATGAGGTTTACCCTACGGTTGCTCCATCAGTTCTTGTCCTTTCAAAAGTTTATAAGTGCGACCGTTGCACTCGCTGGCATGATCGAAGTGCGGAAGCATTTGCCATTACCGCGGATGGAGCCATTGTGACCAATCATCACGTAGTCGAGGGGGTACAACCCGATGAGCGAGCATTGGTCGCAACCGCCGCAAATGGAAATGTATATGTCGTAAAGGAGATCCTGGCGGCGAACAAGCTGAACGATATTGCCATTCTCCGACTGGAACTACCGGACGGTGAAAAGCTAACTCCAGCGAAGATTGCCGATCGTGCAATCCCGGGAGAAGACGTTTATGCCATCAGCCATCCGGTTAGTCGTTTTTATACTCTTACCAAAGGGGTTGTCTCTCGAAATGCGATGATGCACACTCCGAACGGATCCGCGAAAAGGCTTTACATCACGGCAGAATTTGCGAAGGGCTCCAGTGGATCGCCGATTTTTAATAGCCGTGGCGAAGTTGTTGGAATTGTGTCCAGCACACAATCTATCTACTACACACAAACCTCGGAGGAGCAGAAGAACCTACAAATGGTATTTCGAAATTGTGTTCCGGCTTCCTCGGTGCATTTATTACTGAAATAAAAACGCTGATCGACGGAGCAATTTCATCGAAGAGCCGCCCGGCCGGTTAAATGGCTAACTGTCTCTCCGTTTCTTCAGAGCAATGATCCAGCCACCGACAAATAAACCTACAGCACTCAGTGGGATGACAAATTTGAGCAGCCGCGTTTGGAAGTCTATCTGATCACTAACACCTTCGTGTTCTGCCGCTAACTCCGCTCGATCCCAGGCAAGAAACGAGCCGACAGCTAGGGTGATTCCCCAGACGGCAACCGCAATGACTAACCAACGCGTGACCTTCTGACGCTCGGCCATTTCATCGGCAGGAATCTCTTGTTTCTGATCTGATTCAGGTTGTGTAGCCATAGTATCCCACTGCTTGAATTCCGGTTTTGGAGGTTACTAATTCAACGATACGGTCAACTTCATGATCTGCCAACGGCGTTACGAAACTTTCGGCGGGGCGACGAGCAATCGTGTAGACCTGAACTAACGAAATCTGCCCGCCGGCTGCCAAAATTTGAGCAAGGCGGTCACAATACAACTCCAATTCTTTCTCGGTCGGAGCTTCCTGATTCACTTGCATGAACAGGGACTGAATCACCAAAGGGCGTACCTGTGCCGCCGCTTCAAGGTTATCCAGAATCTGCTGAAAAGGAATGCTGGTACGTTCGATCAGCTGGTAGTAATCATCAGAGCCGGCATCGAGCTTAGCCCAAATCTCTCCTTGGTTGGCATCCATGATCTCCAGGCCACGTTTAACATGCTCGCGATGGAACATGCTGGCATTGGTAATGAGCACCATTTTGACATCTGACAATTGGTGTTGTTGCTTGAGTTCAGCACAGGCCTGAATGATTTCATCAAAATTCTTATAAGTCGTCGGCTCGCCATCCCCGGAAAAAGCGATATCGTTGAGTCGCTGTAAATGCTTGGGAACGTCTGAAAAGTGTTCGGATTGAAATAGTCCACCGGAAGAAACCAACGCCAGCATCTGATCGAGTTCTTCTAAAAGCTGTTGCATTTCAACAAATCGTGTTTCACTCGTCGTCGTGCGGTCAACCTGACAATAAATGCAATCAAAATTACAGATTTTATCTGGGTTTAGATTAACCCCAATCGACACACCCCGGCTTCGCCGACTGAGCACCGGGTAAACAAATCGATTCGTCTCGAACGATCTCTCGTGGGACGTATGAAGCACGTTTTTTTGCATGCTTTTTATTATAGACCGCTACTCACAAATCCGTCTTGAGGTAATCTCGGGATTGGGATTTATGAGTATTAGCGTCTTAGCGTTCTTCGGTATCTTCCACATTGGCGATCACTGGCTCTTCATCCGTAATCGCGAAGGTCAACCAACCCTGTTGAATGTCAAAGAGATTCACATTGGCCGATTCCATGTTTGGATGGGCAGCAATATTATCTCCAAGAAGCTTCAGAGTTCGAGTCGACGGCAGAACTTTATTAAAGATTGTTTGTAGGGCGATTCGGTCACCCAGCCTTAGACCATTGCCCAGAATCTGAATCACACCTTGTCGCTGTAGATTCCCGCTGATTGCATTGGTATCCGGCGCATATTCCGCCAAGATGGCGAAATTGCGCCAACCGAGACGCTTATTCTGCAACTGTCGCATTTGGATCATCAATTGGACACGACCCTTATAGAATCGAATACGTACGGACTCCCGTTCCATGAACCTCACCATGACGGCCTCCGGAATATCGACTGGAACTTCAAATTCCTCCATGCCAAGTTGATCGGCTATTCGCTGCATCACTTCTGTCAACTTTCCAGACTTGCCGTCCAAATCCAGATTGTGCAGAAGGTTATTTAATGCGGATTCATGAATCTGCATTCCTACCAGTGTCTCATCCGGCAATTCCGGATGATGTCCGTGAGCAGCCAGTTGGTGCACACCTGCTAATCGATAATCGATTGCCAGTTTATTGCCAATCGTATGTAACTGAGTAGCAACCGGACGCAAATTAAGGTCCTGCATTGGCTCGAGCCAGCGAGCATTATAGGCCGATTCGAGTTTTCCCATTTGTTCTGAAATCTTGTCGTCCAGCGTATCCGTTGCTTGCTGCCGAATTCTGAGATCCATCGCCTTAGCAGCTGCCTTCTCTTTCTGCTTGTATTGGTTCTTTGCCATATTGCGAGCGATACCGCCAAGCAGTGAGTTGTCATAGTCGGTCTCAAAGTTGACCAACTTACTTTCGCTTTGTACATCTGCTAACGTTTCACCAAATTCAATGCCACTGGGTGAAATCATCAATTTCTTACTTGCCTGGAAGGACGCGGTAGCTTCGTTTTCAAAAATCGCCGCTCCTTTGGTCGAAGTCGTGTTGGACTTTATTTCGCCCTGAGCATCCAATCCAATAACCCAACGGCCATCGTCATCAAGTAACTTGATATTCAAACGAGAAGTGGTGTCACTAGTGCCTTCCACTAAGGCCCCAAGCACCTTGTCTTCAACTGGCTGTGTGGCTTGAGTTTCGGAAGGAATCAATCGATTGATAAAGCCTTCGGAAATACGAATGCGAATATTTCCGCCTCGATAACGGTCTTCCAGTAAGGCCCCCAGAGAAGCCACATTGTCATCGAGTGACCAGCGAATCACCTGGAAACTATTGGCAATAGGTACCGCCCGATAGTTATATCGACTGGTTTCGAACAGCTCGATATCACGCATCAGCTTGGGGTAGTCGACCGGCTCCACACACCATTGCCTCAATCCAAATTCGAGACTGGTAAATGCTTCTTCCTGGAGCAATGATTTCTGTTCCGGTGTCAGAGAACGAGCATACATTCGAAGCAGGACTCGCTGAGCTTCTTTTCCCCGCGCAGAAACATCGACTCCACCTTCGGCATCCAGAAACTCCGACAACGTATTCAATTTCAAATAGACTCGCCAGTTATCTGCTTCCTCAGAGCCAACCAGTCGTTCTTCAATTCCTTCAATCGCTGCTGCGATGAGATCATGAGGAGCTTCCAGTGTTTCAACGGAGACTGTTTGGTTGGAAATAATGGTCTGGACTGCATGCCAGACTTCCAGTCTGGTGTCCAACCCGTTCAATGTTCGTAACATAGCTCGACGAACTTCCTCTTCGGTCAGGTTTTCAACAAGCGTTGTACCCTCTGCGTGAAGATTGCGAAGCAAAGCCAGCGTCTGTACTGACTCAACCGAGCCCAGCCCCCGGATTTTGTGAAGGTCTTTCAGAGCTTCCATTAAATCGCCAGTCCAACTTTTAAGAGTGGGAACCGTCTGGAGCTGTGTTAGCTGACGCTGGAGCTGAGGTGACTGAGGCCAGAATTCTAATTGTGGGTCGACCGGATTACTATCTGCCTGATTGATCGTCGGTGTAGTCGTTGCTGGAGTCTCACTATCCTCACTATTCTCTGCACGTGCGATTAGAATCGATGGCTGCATATTCATCGACTTAGGCAACTCAGAATTCCCACGTTGCTGCGTAGGCGTCATGTTCTGCACACCGGCGGCCCGAGGCAACTCTACGGCACGGGCTTGTAACGGGGTGGGCTCGGGTGAATCCTCTTCGACCAGAGTATTGTTCGCGGCGATCAAAACGACCGACAGTGTATTCGGACGTTGTATAAGTTCAATTTCCTCGAGAGACTCGAGCACCACCTGTTCCAACTCTGCCGTTTGCTCCGGCTTAGGATCCTCCACGATCTGAGCAGCGTGTGGTTCAGCGTCAGAAATACCTGCAGGAGTTCCTACTTGTCGTCCATCGCTTAGCTCTTCAATGTGATCATCAATGACTTTCTGAATAACAACGACGGTCGAGTGTTGTGGAACGACAGCTGACACCAATGTCTCACCGGTCATTAGTGGTGTATTCGATTCAACATTCGTTGGCTGACCAGGCGGAACAAAACGATCAAATGCACCAATGGATAATCCAAAGAGGAGTGTGCAAAACACCATGAGAAATGGTCGAATTGCCTGACTGGCATGCGTGCCTGCCTGTCTGTTAGCCTGTTTGATGGATGGCTTATTAGTCACGAGCTTGGCTTTTCTTTCTATGGATCACTACGAATTCAGCAGTCCAGCCTGCGCAGCGGCAGGTGTCCACAAGAAGCGCATAAACGCGCCTCTACAACTAGTAAAATCGGTATATGCGGACTTAAGAGTAAAACCCGATTTTGGTTAACAGACCAGAAAAATCAGGAAGCTGTCTTAAAATAGATAAGCTAGGTGGAGTTTGCGGGTTATTGTTGAATTCCCGAGTATTATTCGTCTATAAGCACAGTATCGTGGTGCTCATAACTGGGGGCACAACAACACAAGAATACCAGCGTATGCTCCCCTGTATTATGAATCGTATGGAGTGCCCCAGGAGCGATCGCGATGGCATCTCCCGGCTGAACCATTTTCGTTTCATCATCAATCGTGATCTCACCTGTGCCACTCAGAATGTAGTAGATTTCTTCGGTAAGTGGATGATAGTGCAGCTGAGTTGCTAAGCCTGGTGCCACTCGGGCTTCTGCCAGACTTTGATTCTTAATAAGAGAATTACGATGAGCCAGAAGTTCTCTGATCTCAGAGCCATCTTTAGTTGTGAAAGCCGGTACATCGTTGACGTTATGAATATCCATCGCGTGGTTTCTTGGGAATCTAAGGAGTGATTGCGAAACTTTGCTGGGCCAAAGATGTTTATAAAGAGTCAACTGCTCAAGATCCCTGGTGTTCAAGTACCCGTTTACACTACATCCTGAGCAGTTGACATTTTTTTGTATGGAACTGATTCCGCCAATGCGGCTCGTTCGTCGGACAGGCTTCTAAAACGACAACTCGTCTTATTTCTCGTCCTTGTCACCATCTTCTTTTGGGTCAGCCTTTTCTTTGGGCTCTATATAACCAAATTTCATTGCTGCGGTGATTTTGAGAGATGTCGCCTTGGCCTGCATGAGTTGAGCTCGAGGGGTGTAATACCATGCATTCAATTCCACCTTATCACCAACGCGTGCCAATGCAGGATTATTCATTTTGACTCGAATCGTCATTTTGTCATCGACCGGAACGGTGGTTTGAAACCCTGGGCCAGAGACGGTCATCTTACCGTCCTTAATATTCATCAATCGACCTGAGACGAGAAAACGAGCTGTTTGCTCGGCAGGCTCCGTATTATTTCCGCCGAAGAGATTTTTATTGGCTCCGGCAATTCCATCAGCCTGGACACCCAGCTTGGTTTCTTTGTTGGGTTGAAAGACCTGCATATCTTTTACCGGTGCCTGCGCTTCACCTTTGGAGTTGAAGATACCAGCAAAACTAACAAAGGCTCCTCGTTGCAACCAACGTGGTTCGGCCTGCCCCAGTACTTCAACATACTGAGAATTATCTGGCAGGAAGATGGTCCACTTTTTTCCAGAATCCAATTCGACATAATACCCGGCATTAAAGAGTCCGATGATTTTACCTGTCGTTCGGAGCGTCTCTTTAGGAATCTGCTGCTGTTGCTGTGCTGTCACGATAGTACAGGTTGCCAACAGTATTGTCAGAGCAAGTAAATTGCGTTGCATCTCGATCCTCTACAGCAAACTAATTAATTTGCTTCTCTGCTCACAGGTTAAGTGCTTCTCAGGACACTCCTACCCGCACTACAATGGGAAGAGTTAAAGGCTCGGAAGAAGCCTTCGACCACTCCTATTAATTATAGCCCCCCGATGAGGGAATTCATCAGGAATCTCCATGAACGGCATCAAAAGACAGATCACTGTACCAGAATTCGTTGAATTCAAACAGCAAAGTCATCGGATTTCCATGCTCACGGCCTATGACTTTGTGTCAGCCCGGATCCTAGATGAAGCCGGGATCGATGCCATCCTCGTTGGAGATTCATTGGGAATGGTATTTCAAGGGCACGACACGACGCTACCGGTCACTCTGGATGACATTATCTATCACGCAGAAATTGTCGGCCGAGCGGTACGTCACGCCTTAGTCGTCGTCGACCTTCCGTTCCCAACTCATTTAGTCGGAGGTCAGTCGGCGATCGTTTCAGCAGGTCGAATTCTGAAGGAGACACATTGCCAGGCCGTGAAACTCGAGGGTGGAGAGGATCAGGCTGGTACCATTTCCGCTTTAGTCTCTGCAGGCATCCCGGTCATGGGACACATTGGACTAAGGCCACAAAGTGTTCACACAATGGGAGGGTATAAAGTTCAGCGAGATGAAGAACGTCTTTTAAATGACGCGTTGGCCGTGCAACAGGCCGGCGCCTTTTCCGTCGTACTGGAATGCGTCCCTGCCGAGTTGGCTGAGAAAATTACGACGACCTTAGATATTCCCACAATCGGAATCGGAGCTGGAAGTCAATGTGACGGACAAGTTTTGGTCCTCACGGACATGCTTGGCCTGACAACCGAGACGCCTCGGTTTGTGAAACAATATGCCAATCTTCAAGACACTATCTCTGAAGCAGCAAAACAATATCGAGAAGAAGTGCAATCCGGCGAATTCCCCGCCAGCGAACACTCGTATAAATAACAGAAACGAACGAACACAATATGCCTAATAAACTGGCTTCCGAGTCTAGCCCGTATCTGCTTCAGCACCAAAACAATCCCGTCGACTGGTATCCTTGGGGCGAAGAGGCACTCCAGCGGGCTAAAGACGAAAACAAACCCATCTTTCTTTCGATCGGTTACTCGGCCTGTCACTGGTGTCACGTGATGGAGCACGAGAGCTTTGAAGATGAGGCTATTGCGGGGCTACTCAATGAGAAGTTCATCAACATCAAAGTAGATCGCGAAGAGCGACCGGATCTGGATCAGATCTACATGAACGCGGTACAGATCCTAACAGGCCATGGCGGTTGGCCAATGAGCGTCTTCCTGACTCCCGATCTAAAGCCGTTTTTCGGTGGCACCTATTGGCCTCCAAAACAACGGGGGCAAATGCCAGGCTTCACCCAAATTATCGAAGGGGTGGAACGGGCCTGGATCAACCGTAACGATCAGGCATTGGCATATGCCGATGAGCTGACTGAAAAAATCCGTCAGGTCGGATTCGGCGGCTCCACAGGTGAGGCCCACCTTTCCAATGACCTGATTGATGCAGCGCTTGTGGCTTTGGAAAACAATTTCGATTTTCAACATGGCGGATTTGGGAGCTCTCCCAAATTTCCCAACGCGATGAATTTGGAATTATTACTTCGAAGTTGGGTACGGACAGGGAACCAAACGTTACTGGACATGGTCACCTTGAATCTCGACAAAATGGCTCTGGGAGGCATTTACGATCACCTTGGTGGTGGCTTTGCACGATACAGCGTTGACGCCCGATGGCTCGTACCCCATTTTGAAAAAATGTTGTATGACAACGGTCAGTTAGTCGACATTTACCTGCACGCCTTTCAGGTAACCGGTTCATCTTTATATGAAGCAACGATTCGTCAAACCTGTGATTACATATTACACACAATGACAGACTCGGAATTCGGATGCTTCTTCAGCACCGAAGATGCTGACAGCGAAGGGGAGGAAGGCAAATTCTACGTCTGGTCTCCGAAGGAAATCTTAGAGGTCCTTGGCGAGGATCGCGGGACACGATTTTGTGAAATCTACGACGTCACGGAAAGTGGAAATTTTGAAGGTCAGAGCATCCTCAATCTATCTCAACCGTTGGAAAGTGACTCGGCTAACGGACTGTCGACCACAGAATTAAACTCGCTTGAAGAATCCCGACAGTCTCTTTTTGAACACCGTGCGAAGCGAATCCGGCCCGGGCTCGACGACAAAGTACTCGTGAGTTGGAATGCCTTGATGATTCAATCCATGGCTCAGGTCGGTGTCGTTCTGGAAGATACAAAGTACTTAGAGGCTGCTATACAGGCTGCCGATTTCATTCTGGAACATATGACGGTAGCCTCCGAGGATTCCAATCTACGTCTTCTTCATAGTTGGCGTCACGGACAAGCGAAGCTTAATGCTTATCTGGATGATTACAGTTATTTGGCAAATGCTTGTACCACTCTCTATGAATGCACTGGAGATGACCGCTGGATTCAAACGGCTGGCGAATTGACCGAAACCATCTTGGATCATTTTCATGACAATGAGAGTGGCGGATTCTTCTTTACCTCAGATGACCACGAATCTCTGATCACTCGTAACAAAGACAGCTTTGACTCTAGCGTCCCCAGTGGTAACTCGATGACCGCCTATGTTCTGGCTCGACTAGGGAAGCTATGCAATAACGTTAAGTGGCTGCAGTTGTCGGAACAAACGATTCTCAATTCGATGAAAATCCTAGAACGCGCTCCGGCGGGCTGTGGCCAGATGTTATTGGCCTTGGATTTCCTTTTGAACGATACCCAGGAAATTGTCATTGCTTCAGAAAGTCCCTCTGAGTTAGAGCAATGGCGAAAACAGATTTTCAGCGGCTTCATCGCTCGTCGCACTATCGCTTATCTACAACCGAATCAGGATGGCGTAGCCGTTTTACGTGATATGAGTCAAACGAAAACATTACTCAACGGGCAAACAACGATTTATATCTGTCATAATTTTTCGTGCCAGAATCCACTCACGAATCATGGCGAGATAAAGGCCGTATTCGATACAATGAAGGCAACGGATTCCTCTTCATGAATTGGTCGTTCCATTTATTAGGCGACGCAGGCAGGCACCATGTGGGCACGTAAACGCTTTGATCTCAGCTGGCTGGATATCGGCTACGGCATGATACAGTGCGCCCGGATCGGATCGGTCGACCCTTCGTTCGTGAGCCAAGGTTGGAAAGATTCACGCCATGCATTTAGTTGCCTTAGTGTCCGAACTGGTTTCGATCTGTTACTTCAGGCGTTAGCCCTACCACGTGGAAGTGAGATCATCGTCAGTGCTCTCACCATCGAAGGCATGCTGACGATTATTGAAGAGCACGGTCTGGTTGCGGTTCCGGTAGATCTGGACATAGACACACTGGCGCCGAAAGCCGAACAAATCGAGAGTTTAATCACCGATAAAACCAAGCTCGTGTTGGTTGCTCATCTGTTTGGTTCGACCATTGATCTCGAAGCGATCGCGGGGCTCGCCCAAAGACATCAACTATTACTAATCGAAGATTGTGCTCAGCAATTTGATGGAATGCCGGAAGGCAAACAGGACATTGCAGACGTGTCCATGTATAGCTTTGGGCCTATTAAAACGGCGACAGCTTTGGGCGGCGCGGTCTTTTCCGTGGCTCGCAAAGAACTGGCTGATCAACTTACTCAATTGGAATCACAATATCCCAAGCGTTCGCGTTCTTTCTTCTTTCGACGGTTGCTGAAATACAGTTTTTTGAAATTCATCTCCTACAAGCTGTCATTCGCTTGCTTCATCGGCTGTGTCAAACTCTGTGGTAAGGACTACAACAAACTACTGAAGAAGAGTACGCGAGGATTCTCTGGAAATGACTTCTTCAGGTTAATTCGTCGACGCCCAAGTTCTCCACTGGTAGTCCTGCTTGCTCGCAAACTAAAACGGTTCAATGGGAAGGCTCTTGAAGGCCAACGCAAGCTGGGGAATTACTTAGCCGAAATGCTTCAGAATGACGCGGATTATCAGATAGCCGGCCTACAGGCTCCGGCAAACCACTTTTGGGTTTTCCCGGTGTTAGTCGGCGATCCGGAAAGTGTTGAATTGCATCTTCGGGTGATGGGTTTTGACGCTGATCGACGAGGCAGTATGGTGGTCGTTCAACCACCGAGTGGCCGCGATTGCCCCGCCCCGGAGAACGCTCGGGTGATTTTAGACCAGGCCGTATTTTTACCACTCTATTACCCAATGACGCTGGGCACGATGGATAAGTTGGCGAGGGCTGTTATTGAGGGGGATCCGACTCAGAAATCTGTCCCGACTCAAGTCGATGCTTGTGTCCGTAGCGTCCCTGAAAGTCTTGCGCAGGATACTTAACGCGATTCTTCTGCATCTTCTTATCGATCGTGTCAGACACGTCGATCTCGAGTTGATTCGCTAATGCCAGTGCATAGCAAAGAACATCAGCCAACTCTTCCCCTACGGCTTCCAGCTTTTCCTTGTCGGAAATTATTTCCCGCGACTCCTGCATCGATATCCACTGAAAGTGTTCCATTAGTTCGGCAGCCTCGATGGCCATCGACATACTAATGTTCTTTGGAGAATGGAATTGGTTCCAGTCACGCTCGTCCACAAATTCAGCGATCAACTGAGCAAGCTCACTTACTGTTGTTGTCTGATCGTTCACGATGGGTCATCCTGAGATTTCAAATAGGCGGCCGTCGCTTCCTGATAAACTGCCTGGATCGATACGTCATGTGTTTCACTGATTATCCGGCAGGCTTCATATTCCGGTGAAAATCTTTGCTCACCATCGGGAAGCGTTGCCAGCTTACCCTCAATTTTTCCCCAAAGTGTCTCCACTTGATGAGCTTCTCGTGGAAGCACATGACGACTGGCAAGCCATTTACGAATGCCGATAGTTGAAGTTTGTTTGAATAGAATCTTTTCAAGTCGTTTGACGTCTGCCGCATAACACAAAACTGTCAGCTTCACGCCGGGACGGTTTTTTTTCATCTGGATGGATGAGGAGTAGACATCGAGAGCCCCAGCTTCGCCCAGCAATTCTGCACAGTGTCCGATGATTTCTCCGGACGTATCGTCCAGATTTGTTTCCAATACCCAAATCTGATCGGCCACCGAGGCTTCATCCACTTGCCCGACAAGCAGCCGCAAAATATTGCCCTGTGTTTCGAGATCCTTGTCACCAGCTCCATACCCGATCGTCTCAATCTGCATCGGTGGTAAGTATCCGAATTGATCAACGATGGTCGAGGCGATCGCCGCGCCGGTAGGCGTCGTCAGTTCACACTCCACATCGCTGGGAGCAATCGGAATTCCCTTTAACAGCTCGGCCGTGGCAGGCGCCGGAATGCTCACTCGACCGTGAGCAATTTTGACAAAGCCGTGCCCGGTTGGAATAGGGGAACATTCAATCCGTTCGACGCCGAGCAAATCCCATCCAATTGCACTTCCTACAATATCTGCAATCGAATCCACTGCTCCGACTTCATGAAAATGTACTTTCCTCAAAGTGGACCCATGAACATGTGCCTCGGCTTCTCCAAGTCGCGTGAAAATTCGCTTGGCAAGCTCTTTCTGGGAAGGGGTGATGACATCACTTGCATCGATCATATCTGTGATGTGATGCAAATGACGATGGGCATGCTCCGGCTCATGCTCGACCGTCACACTGGTAGCTCGAAAGCCCCTCTTCTTGACCTCGGTGGCCACCAGACGACAATCGGGCAAGCCAAGCGAGTCAATTCCGGCCTGAATCGCTGACAGGTCCACACCAGCATCCACCAATGCGCCCAGTGTCATGTCTCCAGAAATACCACTCATACAGTCCAGATAAGCGATCTTCATCATGTCTCTTTCATCTGTTGATTAGTCAGTTCAATCCCTGTCGTTTGTCGGGACCTCTTCAATATACCTTAGGGGATGCATGGTAGAATACGCCCTATGGCGAAGTATAAAAACAGACCTCAGTGGCAGCTACCCAAAGGGGGTTCCCACGGCCTCTGGGATTACACCCAATCGAATTCCATTGCAGACGATTACGACGAATACTTCTCCTACACGAGTCTATTTGAGTTAGATCAGGGACTGGTACTGGAAACGCTCGCGCAAGTAGGAAAGCCAAACGATCTGGTCGCTGACCTGGGCTGTGGAACTGGGCGAGCTTTGGTCCCCGTCGTGGAAGCAGGCTATCGCGGTCTGGCCATTGATCTTTCCTGGCCGATGTTACAGTTGGTGCAACAGAAAGCTCAGCAACAGAATTTGAACATCCAGTGCCTACGAACGAACCTGGTCGAGATGAACGGATTGGCTGAAAATTCGGTGGACCATTGTATTTGTCTGTTTAGTACGTTGGGCATGATCTCCGGCAAAGACAATCGTCAGGCAACGTTACAGCACATTGCCCGCATTATGAAACCTGGTGGAAGATTCATTCTTCACGTCCACAATTACTGGTACAACCTTTACGATCCAGGAGGTCCGAAATGGCTTATTCGCAACTGGCTTCAAAGTTTGTTTACCAAAAACGTTCAACGGGGAGATCGCCAGTTTAGCTATCGAGGCGTGCCCAATATGTTCTTACATGTGTTTCGATACCGTGAGATTAAGCGGGCATTAAAGTCTGCAGGTTTATCGATTGAACGAACCGTGCCGCTGCATGCTCAACGTCAAAAGCCACTATGCAATCCATGGTTGTTCAGAGATCTACGGGCCAATGGCTGGATATTCTCAATTCGTCATCATGGTCACCCATAGAAGTTGGGCCCGATGGGCCCCGAATCGAGCCTCATAATTTACCTCGATGGCACAACCGGTATGAGTTGGGGGCCTGTTGTTTCTCACGATCGATGAGTTGGGCAATCTTGGTTTTAGCCCGTTGTGAGGTTTCCAATACGAGTTTATAATTTCGTTTTCGATGCAAAATAAGTCGAAAAACACTGGTTTTAATAACGAGTCAGAGTGTGAGTCGATTGAAGATTCACAAGGTACCTATAGAAACTCTAGCTTTGAGTTGAAGGAGATTAACGTGGCAATTCGTGTTGCTATTAACGGTTTTGGACGTATTGGACGTCTGACTTTTCGTAACCTCATGCGTCGTAGTGACGAATTTGAAGTGGTTGCAATTAACGACCTGACTGACAATAAAACACTTCGTACTCTGCTCAAATACGACAGTATCCATGGGCGATATGATGGCGATGTTGAATACGATGATGACAATCTCATCGTTAACGGTCAAGCAATCCGAGCTCTTGCTGAACGTAATCCTGCTGATCTACCATGGGGCGATCTGGGAATCGATGTAGTCATCGAAAGTACCGGTATCTTCACTTCGCGAGGCGGAGATGGTAAAGCTGGTTACTCTTCACACCTAGAAGCTGGTGCCCAAAAAGTAATCCTCAGTGCTCCTGCCAAAGATGGGGCAGACCTCACTGTGGTTATGGGAGTCAATCAGGATCTGCTTACTCCTGAAATGAAATGTATTTCCAACGCAAGTTGCACAACAAACTGTCTGGCTCCAATCGCGAAAGTATTGAATGATAACTTCGGTTTCGAATCAGGACTGATGACAACCGTTCACGCTTACACCAATGACCAGCGAATGCAGGACATGCCTCACAGTGACCTGTACCGGGCTCGTGCTGGTGCCCAAAACATCATCCCAACCTCCACCGGTGCTGCGAAAGCTGTTGGACTCGTTATCCCAGAACTTAATGGCAAGCTAACCGGCATCGCCATGCGAGTACCTGTTCCAACCGGTTCTGTTGTGGACCTGACAGTCAATCTTGGCAAATCCACTACAGCAGAAGAAATCAATGCGACGATGCAAGCTGCCGCCGAAGGCCCACTTAAGGGTGTTCTTAAGTACGCTGTTGATCCATTGGTTTCAACCGACATCATTGGCGACCCTCACAGTTCCATTCTGGCTAAAGACTTTACTCAGGTCCTGGGCGGTGAAGGTACGATGGCGAAAGTTGTTAGCTGGTACGACAACGAATGGGGTTACTCCAACCGAACTGCAGACCTCTGCTCGCTATTCGGCAATATGTAATTTCAAGTTATCGCCAAACCAAGGTATAACTAACCGCAGAGGACACAAGCCTCTGCGGTTTTTTTATGCTCCTATTCATTCCAACTGTTTTTCCCTGACAGGCTCTATGATTCACTTCAACGAACTCAACGCTCCCAAACCGGAACTCGACAGCGTTGCCGACCAAAGCATCGCCATCCTCGATAAGATTCAATCCTCGCAACAAACCGAAGACGTCCTTACTTCGATGAAAGAATGGGATCAGCAACGTCGCGAGGTTGGCACTTACCTGGCGTTGGTTTATTTACGGTTCACTCAAAACACAGCTGACCTGCAGGCCAAACAGGCGAAAGATGAATCGGATGCGATGCGCCCGAAGCTTACTGAGCTGGAAAACAATATCAAAAAAGCTCTGGTACAACATCCATGCCGTCAGGAATTGGAACAGCAAATAGGTTCTCAGATGTTTAGTCTTTGGGAATCTGAAATTCCAACGTTTGATCCGGCAATCGCCGAAGACTTGATTGAAGAATCGGGACTGGAGTCTCAATACACCGCGCTCACCGCATCCGCAGAGTTTGAATTTAATGGTGAAACACACAACCATTCGACCATCGGGAAATATCGTGAGTATTCGGATCGGGAACTGCGTTATGGTGCTGAGAAAGTAAAGTGGCAGTGGTTTGAAGAGAATGGGGATGAGCTGGATGACATCTACGACAAAATGGTGCAACTTCGACACGCCATGTCGCAAAAGCTAGGATTCGAGAATTATGTCGAATTAGCTTACCTCAAAATGTGTCGTGTCGACTACGACCAGCAGGATGTTGCTCGTTATCGACAAATGGTCCGAGATCACGTGACTCCACTTGGAGAGGTAATCCGAGAACAACAAGCTCAGGCATTGGGCATTGAAAAGACAATGTACTGGGACGAAGCCGTCTACTTAAATGAAGGAAATCCACTCCCACCGGAAGATTACAATACGATGATTCGGTTGGCTCAGGAGATGTTCGACCAGCAGGGATATGGCCTGGACGACTTTTTCCGAGTCATGACTGAAGGCGGGTATATGGATTTGCAAAGTCGGAAAGGCAAAGCTGGAGGCGGATACTGTATGTCCTTCGATACCATTGGAATGCCTTTCATTTTTGCCAACTTCAAAGGTACTCGGGCCGATGTCGAAGTCTTCACTCATGAGATGGGCCATGCGTTTCAGGGATACATGAGTCGCAACCAACCCTGGATCGACTATCTCTGGCCGACCTACGAATCGTGCGAAATTCACTCCATGGGATTAGAGTTTTTAACTTATCCTCAGATGGATTTATTCTTCGGGGATCGAGCGGACCAATTCCGACGAATCCATCTCTCCAGCAGTCTGATGTTTCTGCCGTATGGAGTAAGCGTCGATGAATACCAGCATCGAGTTTACGAGAAACCCAATGCGACTCGAGAGGAACGTCATACGATGTGGAAAGACATCGAACAGAGCTACATGCCATTCGTTGATTACGGAGATCTGCCCCATGCTCCCAAAGGAGCTCGTTGGCATGACAAACAACACATTTTTCGTTCTCCCTTCTACTATATTGATTACACATTGGCCCAAACCTGTGCCTTGCAATTCTGGATTCGTGCTCAACAAGACCGTGCCACCGCGATGGATGACTATGTGGCGTTGTGTAAACGTGGAGGAGAAGCACCGTTCCAGCAGTTGGTAAAAGGAGCTAATCTGATCAGCCCGTTTGAGCAGGGTTGTTTGGAAGGAGTGGTCAAGCAAAGCCGCGTCACATTGGGACTCTAATATGAAGAATCTCCGGAAATCTCGATGGCCGATACCGCCAACCGCCCAAATGTCTAAATAGTTAATTGGTTTCGTGTTTAAATGGGAATGAAAGCTACAATTCGAGCATTGTTGTTGCTGACTATTTTGGTTGCCACTGCCCATGCGTGTTTATGGGATACCGATACACTCGATGAAGAAAGAAGCGATTCACCATCGGCCATCGAATTGGTCACCGGTGCCTTTGCTCGTCATAGCGCCGCGTTTTATCGCTGGAGGATCCAGGACCGCCAGCAGAAGCTGGAGGATGGCGATGATAAGCCATTGCATTACGATGATATCGCCGTTGCCTATGACAAACTAAAAGAGTCCGGAAAAGCGATTGAATGGATGCATAAGAAAGAAGGGGCCCATCCGGGGCTTTATGAAACCTATGCCAATCTTGGAACATTTCATATTCACAGTGGCAATTTTCCGGAGGGCATTCGCTATATCGAAAAGGCCTTGAAACTAAATCCACAGGCCCACTTCAATCGTGAGCGTCACCAGTTATATGTGGTGAAGTACTTGCAGCATCGTGTGCAGCACGGGCAACTGGTCAATGGAAAGCTCTTACTTCCACTGAGCAGGGACCCATATCTGGAACAGCGCAATTTCAATCGAAAGAACCATGACAATCCTGACGTTGAGCAACTTAGCATACCGGATCGGGGAATCATCAATTTCTACACTTTCATTGCCGATGATTTGGCGGATAAGACGGGCGAAAACTACAACCCTAAATATGCCCGCATGCCAGAAGATAAAAATCAGGAAGCCATCCAAGGTATCTTGGGCATGATGCGATTCGGACATCATGACTCTGAGGTCCTTTTGGAGTGCCTATGTGACTTACTTGTCCCGCCGGGAGGTCATGGTGTTGGTAATCGCATTGCAGCCCGGGCAATGTTAAAGGCCTCCTACAGTACTGAAGATGAAGAAGCGAAAAAGATGTATTTTGACAAAGCCTGTTATGCTATCGCCGGTCAGGAAGGCGTGAAAATCGGTCCATTGGAGCGAGCTTTACGGCGTGAATTACTACAGGCAGAAAAGTACTTTGATGAGTTAGTTCAACTGGAAGCAAGCTGGGTAGAATCCGGCGTCGATGTGGAATCTGAATTTCGAAAAAAGTACTATCAAAACTCTGGTGACGAGTCCCAGTTGGCCTACTTTCCGATTGAATTTGAATCGGTCAGCACACCCGTTAAACGCCAAAATGTCTTTGGCTACTCGATCTTTGCCACCATCGCTTCCCTGATCCTAGGCTGTTCCATCGCGGCTCATCTTCTTCCTAAATTCATGAGAAAACGACAAGGATCGAACGGTCCATAGAGATAAATTCATATTTACCCGCGTGCGTCCAAACTTCTATACTTGCCAATGACTAGGCATGACAGGCAATTGTCATAGCCTCTTATTCACCACCTCATTTTGTGTAGAGTCTATCAGGATGAAAATCCAGCCTGCCCAATCCGTTGTTGCACGGAGTGTCTTGACCCTGATTTTTACTATCAGCCTCGGCGTTTCCCTGATCGCTCAGGACGCGTCAGAGGAGCCGCCTGAGTCTGTCCTCAAGGAGGAGACCACTGCGGAGGAATCAGCCGATACGGGAAATACAGAGCCCAAGGAATTTACTCCACCAGCGATTACTCTTGGAAGTGCCGCAAGTGAAACTCCTGGTGAATTCACTTTCAAACCATCGACATTTGAAACTCTGACTCCAGGTGTATCCACCTCTGCTGAGGTTTTGGAAAAGCTAGGAGACTCTAGAGCCACCATCGAAACTAACGGCAGTCAGGTCCTGGTTTACTCCATGGAACCATATGACCGAGTTGGTATTGTCATTAAGGAAGATGTTGCGGAATCAATTCATCTGCACTTCAAACAATCAACCGAATTAAAACAACTCGTCACTGAGATGGGACTAACCGAGAACGCCGCCGTCACTCAGGCCACCTCCTCCAACAAGGCCTTCCTGTTGATCTGGCCAGAGCAGGGCGTCACGTTCCACTTCAAACGCAACGAAGAATCGGTCGATTTAGTTTCCCGGATTTCATTTACCACTATTCAGGCTTCAGCCTATCTGGAACGTGGAACGAATCGTCAGTGGTTTGATTTTGCGGGAGCACTTTCCGATGCCCGTGCAGTGCAGGCACTTCAGCCAATGCAGCACGACGCATTCATTCTGGAAGCCCAAGTCCAACAACGGATGGGCAATGTGAAAGCCGCCAATGCCGCTCTGGAGAAAGCCGTCGAACTGTCACCCGGCAATACAGAATTACTGTTGATGCAGGCAGGATTGACTGGATTCGTTAAAGATACTTCAACCATGCTTCAGCGAGTCCGTGCCATCCGAAACAATACTCGGCTCGACCCACTCGTCCGATCTCGGGCAGCTTATATGATGGGGCAACTGCTGGCTAATGCCGACACACCGGATTACAAACAGGCCATGATTCATCATTCCGAATCCATTCAGCGTGCACGCGAAATGATGGAAGACGATGATTTACAAATCCAGTACGATGCCATTCGACTTGTTATTGACGGACATCTGGCAGTCGCTAGTGACATCGCTCACGGCACATTCGCTGACGAAGAGAAAGTCTCAGTAGTTCCGCGGTGGGCAAATATCGCCTGGGAATTGACAGACCATTTGCTACAGAATGACTACCACGACAGCACGCTGGGACTGGAAGTTTGCCGCCGTTCTCTGGCAGCGTTGGCGTTACTCGATGAAGGCGTCGATTTAGCTCCGTGGATTGACCGAGTCGATCAGCTTTCCGCCGAGTTACAGCAAACAGACGGAGCATCTCCAGAGTATCTGGAGCGTATTAAGTGGGATTGGGCGTTGTCTCTGGCTCACGGCACTGAAGCAGCTCGAAAAGGAAAAGATGGTGATCGGGTACAGCAACTGGGAATGGAGTCTTATCAGTTGTTTCAACAATTTCTCAAAGTGGAAACCGTCTCGCCGCAATGGGAAAATGCTCAGACGCATGCTGCTATGGGAGCTCTGTGTTATACGTTGGGTAGTGTCAAAGCCATTGACAACCAAAACCACGAGGAAGCCTGCCAATGGTACGATCGGGCCGTGGAGTATCTTACCTCAGAGAATGTCGAAAAATACACCCGTGGCATGGGATGGCACGGTGAACGCATGGTAAGCATGGGACTTTCCTACTGGAAGGAAGGGAATCGCCCTAAAGGACTAAATCTCACCAAACGCGGAATTCAGTGGATCGAACGAGCGGTGCAGTTACAGGAATTCTCTAATCAAAATCTCAAGATTCCGTACAACAATTTGGCAATCATGTATCGAGCTTTAGGCCAGCCCCAAGAGGCAGGAAAAATATCGGATGCTGCTGAGGCTCTGTCCAAGCAACGCTAATCGTGACAGGCAATGCCAGGCCTCATTAAGAAGTAATAAACCATGGGAATTCTCTTTGTTCTGTTTGTCGCGATGACGCTCACAGAACTCTATCTCATCATCGAAGTGAGCGGAGCATTTGGCTGGGATTTTACGATCGGGTGGTCGATCCTTACTGGTTTAGCGGGTAGTTGGCTAGCAAAACAGGAAGGCCGTCGAACGATGGCCAGTATTCAGCAAAAGATGGCCCAGATGGCGATGCCCGGGCAGGAAATGGCGGACGCTTTATTGATTGTGATTTCCGGAGCTCTGTTAATCACACCAGGGTTCTTAACCGATATCATCGGATTTACAATCTTAATTCCGGTGACACGGTCTTTATACCGCCGAGGAATTAGCCGTTGGTTTAAATCTAGAATTCGCGTGAATGAGTTTTATCAACAGGTTCCGCGGGGATTCGATCAGGTAGATGCATCTGCCCCGGACGTCGATCCTTGGGAAGATATTGTCGAAGGCAAATTAGAAGAATAAGCACCAGCTCTTCTCAAGCTCAAACTGTCTAATTGTCCAAATGGTTAAATGGAAATCTCTCGCATTTTCGTTTCCATCGCTTCAGAAAAAAGCACCTTGAAGTCCGGGTTACCAAACCCGGGGACGAGTGTTTCAAGGATGAGTTCCAGCAAGGAATCAATACCTGCTGAAGTCTGAGCAGAAACGACCAACTGAGCCCAATCAGGCACTTCCGTTGTTAGATCGGCTTTATTGCCGATCACCAACATTTGTTGATGAGGAATCTGTTCAATCCGGCCCGCCTCCCAGGGATCTGTCAGATCATGAATCCAAAGTACCAGATCTGCCTGGCTCAACTGGCCCTTTGCCATTTCGACTCCCGCGACTTCGACCGCATCCTCTCCCTGACGTAAGCCAGCGGTATCGACAAATTCGACCGGCCATCCGTGAATCACGGTCTGAGCTCGCAATACATCCCGAGTCGTACCTGGTTGCTGGTTTACAATCGCTCGTTGATATCCAACCAATTGATTCATCAAGCTGCTTTTCCCGGCATTGGGTTTTCCTGCAATCACGACATTCCAGGGTTCGATTAAATGACGTCCTCGCTGACTGGCTCCTTCGTAGGGCTGAAGTATTTGACGGACTTCCTGCGTTTGCCCAGCCTCTTTCAATTTGGCAACTTGCTGCAATATCTGCTCGACTTCACCCTGGACATGTTCCATAACGAGCTGAGTGGCCAGAGTGGTGGTGGTTTGTGGTAATAACTGCTCGGCCTGTTTCCAATAAGGCAACTCTGCACCGAATTGCAATTGATCGAGTTCCTTCCAATTCAATTGGTGAGCGCCAGACTTTACCAAAGAAGCAGCCACGGCTTCGACAGCGACCATCCCTCCGTGACAGTGAATTTCCAGCTGATGATCCGCAACACGCGAAACTACCAATTCCTCAAACGTACCATCCGGATGAATCCACTTGCCAAAGACAATACGCCTAAGAGGGTAGTCGGTCAGCGTTTTGTTGCCAAGTGGCTGAAAGTAAGAGGAAACAACCTCCGCCGCCGGTTCGCCTACAAGTACTAGAGTTGCAATTGCGGATCGACCGACAGGAGTAACCTGAGCGAAACTTAGGGAACCGCCACTGCTCATAACTGCCACTCAGACTGCACGGCGATCGCAATCCCATGAAGGCATAAGTGCGCCGTCACTTTGCATTCCATGTTTAGATGACTTGCCAACCACCGGTCACCGCCCGAGATAAAGACCGGAGTGTCCAAACCCAGGGTTTGCCGTTGTTGGTAAATGAGTTCTTTAATAGAGCCTAACAGTCCCCAGAAGATTCCTGCAGAAATTGCCTCGGAGGTGTTTATGCCGATCGCTGACGGAGGATGTTGTCCATCCGGATTAACTTCAGGTAACTGCGACGTGCCAGCATTTAAGGCTCGGGCGATAAGTGCCGAGCCTGGCATGATCACTCCACCGGCGAATTCGCCCTGTGCATCTAACACATCGACGGTCACTGCCGTTCCGGAATCTATCACAATGGCTGGTCTTGCGTATGGAAATAATTCCCGCACTGCTAATACAGCCAGCAAACGGTCAGTACCAATCAATTCCGGTGAGTCCAGCTTGGTACTTATCGGTAGCATCGAGTTTTGCAAGTGTGTGATTTTTGCTGACGGGCAATCTGTCTTTAGAAGGTTAGTCAACGCATCGCAGGCCGATTGATTCACACTGGCAATAACCCAGTGAGAGTTTGCGGCAATCATTGCACAAAAAGCGTTCCAGGATGAGCTGGCAAGTTCTTCTTGGCTAAGTGTCAAAACCTGCGAAGGGGGTAGTTCGCCTGACGTGCACCCGTCGGGAAACCAACCCAGTTTAATACTACTGTTACCGACATCAACTGCGACGAGCGAATTCATTATCCAGACGCCTGCTGCAAAGCCTGAAAAATTGCATTGGACAGCTCATTGAGTCCCTGTCCGGTTACCGAGGAGATTAGAAACACGTCTGAGTTTGTTGCCGCTGCCAACTGGTCACGTACCTGCTCCGCGTCAGGAAGTTCTGCTTTTGTGACGGCAACTAGTTGCGGACGTTGTCCGAGTTGTTCGTTGTACTGAACAAGCTCATCGGTGATTGCGTGGTAATTTTCCAGTGGGTCTGTACCATCCATGGGTTGCGGCTCAACTAGGTGAACTAGAATCCCGGCTCGTTCGATATGTCTTAAAAATTCGTGCCCCAATCCTACACCGTCACTGGCTCCTTCAATCAGCCCAGGGATGTCGGCCATGATAAACGTGCGTTCCCAATCCAGAACAACTCTTCCCAGGTTTGGAAACTTCGTGGTAAAGGGATAGTCCGCGATTTGAGGAGTTGCTTTGGTCACGCGACTGAGGAGTGTACTTTTACCGGCGTTGGGTTTCCCAACCAGCCCTACATCAGCAATGACTTTCAATTCCAGCTTGAATTTCCGGGCTTCGCCTTCGGCACCCGGGGTCCACTCACGTGGTACCTGATTGACGGAAGATTTGAATCGTGCATTTCCTTTGCCGCCCTTGCCACCCTGAGCGGCCACAAATGAGTCACCGTCTTCTACCAGGTCCTTGATGACAAAGTCATGTTCAGCATCAATGATGATGGTCCCCGGCGGGACTTTGACAGTAACGTCGTTTCCATCTTTACCACGGCGATTTTGCCCGCTACCGTGATGGCCTCGATCTGCTTTCCAGAATTTGCGATGGCTCAGTGCGGTCAGACTATCAACTCCGGCTTCGGCCTGGATGATGATACTCCCTCCGTTACCACCGTCACCTCCATCCGGCCCTCCTCGAGGCACATATTTTTCCCGGCGAAAACTCAAACATCCATCTCCGCCTTTACCGGCAATGAGTTCGATGGTGACACGATCAACAAACATGGCGTGGTAGATCCCGAGCTATTTTTGAAAGCAATAAAAAAAGGGATATCCCCAACAAATGGAGACATCCCTGTGCATGTATTGGAGAGTGATTAGTTGCTGGCCGCTACCACGTTGATTCGACGACCTTTGCGGTCAAACTCAACTACACCATCAGTAAGCGCAAATAGTGTGTAGTCTTTTCCCTGCCCAACGTTTTTACCTGGGTGGAATTTATTGCCCACCTGTCGAACGAGGATATTACCAGCGATGACTGCTTCGCCACCGAATTTCTTAACTCCACGACGCTGTGCATTTGAATCGCGACCGTTTCGACTGGAGCCTTGTCCCTTCTTATGAGCCATGGTTCTGACCTATTGCTAATCTGTTTTGTTGGAATGTTGTTTTTCTGTCCACCAAGGGCGGAAAGGTCTTTTTTAAACTGGCTTGGCCAACTCATCAAGAGGCTATTTCAGCTGAATTTGCCTTAACACCGGTTTACCTCGCTTCATTTCCTCTTGTCTTGAGGACTGAAACGACTTTTGGGTCTACCTATCGTCAGCAGTATCCTCCGAATAGGCAGCAATTATGTCACGAGTCTACTTGGTGATTGGCTGCACTTCTGTGGTGGCGGGATTTTCAGCACTGCGGAATACCGGCGAGTTAGTGCCGGTGTAGATCCACTGACTTTTGGAGAACTTATTCATTCCATAAAGTCGCATAATCCTTACCTGCCGCAACGTATAAATCTTGTAGATATCCTGTTGGGCATTGTTTGGGCGATTGAGACGATTGAGATTAACCGGAATCATCACAAGTTCTCCCACAACAGGTTCCTCTCCAACTGCGATGTAATCTGCATTTATTCTTCGCAGGTCAATGACCTGAACATCGTAAGTCTTGGAAATTGAATCCAGCGTTTCGCCTGTCCGGGCAGTATGCAGAATGACGGGATCCAGATCGTTGTAGCGTTCCTGATTATTTCGAGGAAAGCGGATCAGCGTCCCTTCTGGAAGTTTATTGGGAGTCGATAGAACATCTCGGTTAAGTTGATAGATCTCAAAGGCCCGGGATTCGTCACTTAGAAAACGCTTAGCAAGTGACTTGAGATTGTCTCCCGGTTCAATGGTGTAAATGATCTCCGGTCGCGGCACGGCATTCGGCAAACCAAAGAACACGTCATCCTTAGTTAACTCGATCGTATCTCCCGGTCGGTAAAAATTAAGTTGCAGCGTCTTTAGCTCAATCTCCCGCCCAGCAGCTATTTGATCTCCTACCTGCGGATCTTCTGCCGTGTCCTGATAACGGTAGGCGTTTGTCAGCCCTTGAATATAGAGTGAAAAGAAATTAGTTCTGGGATCGATATCTTCCCAAGCAACCACTCCCCAAATTCCTTTGCCTGATTCGGCGTCCTCTTTGGGAATCTTTGTATTAGACATTTGAATCGAGTTGAGCAGTGGACCCGGCACCTTTTCGATCTCTGCAATTTCGTCAATTGCCGATGGAATCAACCGATCAAGATACTCTTTATCTTCCAGATGACTTCGCAAAGTGAAATAAGGAATGAAATAGCGGTACTGGGCATCTTTACGGATGTTACTAAATCGAGCGTATCGAGGATCACCATCACCGATATTATCCGGTTGTGATTCGAAATGAACTTCTTCCCCTAAATAACGAACTCGATAAACCATATACCAGATCGTTTTACGTTGCATTTTCCCGGAGGCCTGCGGCACGTCCACTTCAGCCATTCGAAACGGCTTAAAAGTGAACTCCAATCCCCAAACATTACGACGCAATGGGACTTGTAACGAGCGTTCAAACAACGTCCGTGTGGCTGGGGTGAAATTAGGCTGCCATTGCAGGAACGAACGCGCTTTGGAGATTTCAATCAGATCTGCCGGCGTTGAGTAGGTTTCGCCTTCTTCAATTACCGGGGCAATGGTGGTAAGCACACCCGGTGCGAGGACGCGTTCTGCCTGCTGGGCAGTCGCTTGTCCCGGGGCAAAAAGCCACAGGGCCAACAGTGCTGTGTAGCATGTCGAATTTGCAAAAACAGTATGTATGGATGATCTGGTCATCTCCGGACCTTTTCTCTGGCGAACTCAAGCTCAAGAAGTTTAATGACTCCTTGCGACTTTTGCTCTCATTTCGAGTATAAAAACCGCGTTTTCAAACGGTCAAGTTTTAAATGGGTTGAAGTCTCTTAACGTTTGGTCGTGCTAGTAGCTGCGGAGGCCGGAATAGGCTGCTTTTCAGCCTGTTCTGCACGAAAAACAAAAGACTCAATAATGTTTCGATCCTGTAACTGAAACTGTGTCACTTTGTCACTGGGAATCGTAAATACAAACACGTATTGGTTTCCTGATAAGTCGGTGATGTGGTGATAGGCCCACTGATATGTGGCTTCCCCTACTAATCCCACGGCCGCAATGTGAGTCAGAGGATACTTGCCATGCAACCGTTCCTGACGAGAGTCGGTGATCTTGGCTAATTTGTCTCCCTGTGACTTTTGAATTTGGTCTTTCAACAACTGGACGCTCATACGTTGGCCATCACGAAGTGGTTGTAGTCGGCTAAGGCTACATTGTGCCACCAATTCACCACGAACCACCTGCCTCATGACTAGCAGTTCAGGCTGATCCATCATGACGTGCCAGTCCCGATTGAGTTTTAACTGGATCGAATTTACCTGGGGAATAAACTCGAGCATTTCATCGGATGCGATTATCGGGCGATCACACTTCTCGATAATCGAATCTGTCAAAGTCTTAAAAGAGTCTGTTGGTTGTAAGGCAACCACAATTCTGGCTTCAACATCCAGTCCTGGTTTGGCGTATCCGATCTCGCGTCGTTCTGACATTTCCAATGAGACTAGGGTGAAGCTATGGGTTGTCAGATTGTATTGTGCGGAAAGCTCAAGGTCGATTTGAGTGAGCACACCGTTGACACCTCCTCCGACACTTCCTTTACATACGATCTGTGCTTCATTAGCCGTGACCGATTGGAGTGTTGCTGAAATATCGCTTTGAGCCACAGCATCCAATGTAAGTAATGCTGAGAGGTCAGCCTCATCCAATTGCCACTGGTCACCCTGCATCACAGGTCCTGGCGGGAGGAGCTTGTAGAACACGGTCGGACTGAGCTGTACATCAAGCAAGTCTAGTTCATCGCGCGTCAGCATTCCCTGTGGCGAATAGAGGCGATGCTGTTGATTTTGATACTGGTCAACAACGAGTCTGCGTTCTTTACGTAATTGATGCGATAGTTCGCCTTCACCAATGCTTACATTCGATTCCAGGTTTTGATAATACCGAATCGCTCGGCATAACTGGGTAGCCCGTTGAAAGGAGAGCCGTTGCTCATAGTTTTGCTTTCCATGAACTTTCACGCGTTGGTCCACAACGCCGAATCTTGCCGACTTGATTTTGACCACCCCCTGAACATCTACAGAAACATCGACTTGCTGACGTAGTGGTTCGTCCCCGGGCTGAAGCAGATAGGTTTGAGCCTGGAGTACCTGTCCCGGCATAAGAGCGCACGCCGAGAACAAACTGATCATGGAAGTGACCAGAAGCTTTCTGCGTAGGTGCTGGCGTGATTGCTTCTTAACCATTGAGTTTACATATCGTTGTGATTGGCTAGCGGGCAAATCGAGAGAACATCATGAGGCATTGCTTGAATTGCTTCATGGTTGTTTCGAATTAAGCGCGCATGGGCGGTTGTCACCGGAATGTCATAAACGGACCGGTTAATCGGTAAATCGACGTATAAACAGCCCTTTGTTAAGGCAATTTAGCTGCGCAGCAGGGATATCGAGGTGTTTTCAGTGTTTTGGCAGGCTCTCGGAATCCTCAGTTTTTCATAAAAACTGGTCTATATGTTCTCAAACCACTGTTTTTTTAGACTCATTTAGTAACAAATCGAGTGGTTGGCGAGTGAGAATTAGGTGCACCAAGCGTTGTTTAGCTACTTACTTATAGGGAAAAGCTTGACAAGGCCTTTATAATGAATGTGTCATCTCGTAAGTAGCAGATTGGACACTTTAGTTAGCCAAACTAGAGCAGCCTCAAAGCTACTACGGTTATCAGGGGCTCACCACACGAGACGGCAACATAAGATTCCTGATTTGCGTGACGACACTTTGTAACTGTTTTTGGTAGCAATCGACTGTTGAAGTCTTGGGAAGGACTTTTGATCGCCGTATTGCTCATCAGTCAAAGGGTGCGTTCACATGGAACAGCAACCAGGAGTCTGGCAGAGAAGGGAATAGCCATGAACTCATCTTACCGTAGTAGTGCGCTGCGCGAATTGCGAGACGCATTAGCGTCTGTTAGCGATCGTGAAGTCATCTTGCTCTACGTCAATCGTACAGAGAAGCTGATATACGATATCCCCGGCGATCAGTCGTTCTCATTTGGATACCTCTATAGTCGAATTACCGGCCAAAGTGATAGGCCGGTCGGAGTGGACTCAAAGCTGAAGCTTGATAGCCAAGACATTCAACACGATTTGCGATTACTTGTCGAAGATCTAACCGAAGGAATTAGTCTTACAGCAGACGAGATCATCGAGCCTGTCTATACGGTTCAGACTTTGAGTGTTCATTTGCAAGTTTCATCCAAGACTATTTCCCGTTGGCGAAATAACGGATTAGTAAGTCGCAAGATTATCATCCAAGGACGTAAGCGTGTCGCGTTCACTCGTACGAGCGTTGATACGTTTATTTCAAACAATCGAGAACGAGTATCTCGCGGCGAGAAATTCAGTCAGCTTTCTGATTCGGAGAAGAGCGAGATTTTACTGCATGCTCGCCAACTTGCTGCCACCGGCGCCTGCCCTTCAGAAACAGCTCGACAGGTTGCAGACCATTTTGCACGAAGCATCGAAACCATACGTTATACGCTCAAACGCCATGACATCGATCATCCTGATTCGGCGATATTCCCTCGGGCTCGAGGCAAACTGTCTGAAGAATCCAAACGAAGTATCTTCCAGCGGTTCAATGGTGGTACCAGCGTGGCGATGCTAGCAAGGCAATTCAATCGAACGGCTTCAACAATCCATCGAGTCATCAATGAGATGCGTCGCGTTGCGATTATGGAATTGCCTTTAGATTTCATGCATTCGGATGAATTCAGTCGCCGAGGTGCCGAAAGAAGAATCATGGCTCCGATCCCTGAACCAGAAACGACACCCCGCCGGACGCGAGCCCCAAAAGAGCTTCCATCCTACTTATCATCGCTGTACGAAGTTCCATTGCTGACTCGAGCTCAGGAACAGCATTTATTCCGTAAGTACAACTACACGAAGTACCGCGCTGCGAAACTAAGGTTGATGTTTGAGAAAACGGACGAGCATTCCTTAATGGACGAAATCGAATCGTGGTGGGAATCAGCTGTGGCATTGAAGCAGATGATTGTCCGGTCAAACCTACGACTGGTTGTCTCGATTGCCAAGCGGCATATGAAAGCGACGGAAGATTTCTTCACGCTTGTGAGTGATGGCAACATGTCCTTGATTCGTGCGGCGGAGAAATTCAACTATCTGTTAGGAAACAAATTCTCAACGTATGCCTCCTGGGCCATTATGAAAAACTTTGCTCGGACGATTCCCAACGAATTTCGTCATCGCGATCGATTCCGAACCAGTCTGGAAGAAGCCTTTATTCTTCAGGATGATCCTCGAACGAGTCGCCAGCAATTGGAATTGGAAGACGAGAATCGCAAATTAGCGATCAGCAGTATCCTGACTCAATTGGATGACCGAGAGCAGAAGATTATCATCAGTCGCTTTGGTTTGTCACCCGGACGCGAGCCTCAGACACTCCAGCAGGTTGGCGAGGAGATTGGCGTGACCAAGGAACGGGTTCGACAGATTGAAGCCAAGGCGTTGAGAAAGCTGCGTCGTGAAGCGACTGTGGAGCATATGGAGTTGATTGAGAATTAAATTCTCAGTTGGACTCTTCTTGATTAGTCTCGCCCGAATTTATCTATAGAAGGACCAAGCCGAAGGCCATGACGGTGCTACTGCGCTGCCATGGCGCATTGGCCCTCTTGGTTTGTTGTACGGCTGTTTAACTGTTGAATTGTTCGATTTTTCCTGCATTCTCCGCTTCACAGGTCCGATGGGCAGGTATATTTTGGTTCTATACCATTATTGAAACTGCTAACTCTGTGAAGTCTCATATTGCAGAAGTGGTTGTTTTCGGTATATTTACACGTTTTACCGGTTGGGCAATTCCCGTTTGGGGGTCTAGGCTGGTAAACAGGTAGGCCACTGTAGCTCAATTGGCAGAGCAGCTGATTTGTAATCAGCAGGTTAAGGGTTCGATTCCCTTCGGTGGCTCTCGTGAAAAGCGGGTTCCGGTCTATTAAAGACTCTAGTAGTCTGATGGGTTTGAACTTAAATAGAACGATAACCGGTGGGTTTCCCGAGCGGTCAAAGGGGTCAGACTGTAAATCTGATGGCAGTGCCTTCGAAGGTTCGAATCCTTCACCCACCACTTAAAGGGTTTTCCTCGCAATAACTGGAATACAATTGACTGGCGGATTGGTGCGATTTATAGAGCACTAATTGTCAGTCGATTTATTTTTGGATTCTTGCTGAAAAGCCTCTTATCAGTATCCCCTTTTTTGCGTAAAAATAGAGGATTACTGCACATTGTGTATGGGTGTCATTGCGCACTGTAAAAGATTGCGGGTGTAGCTCAATGGTAGAGCCACAGCCTTCCAAGCTGAAGACGAGGGTTCGATTCCCTTCACCCGCTCTTCCTGTCTCAATGTGTTTTGATCTGTCATGGGTCAAAGGCGCCAAGGCGGCTCATGCTGCTGTAGCTCAGTGGTAGAGCACTTCCTTGGTAAGGAAGAGGTCACGGGTTCAAGTCCCGTCAGCAGCTCTTTAGCTGGTTTCGTGTTATTCACGAGGCCGGTAAATACAGACGTTACTAAGTTCAACCGAACTTTCGGAGGCATCTCTGTTTTTTGCAGCGAGTCTTTTAGGGGTTGGAAGAGCTTTATAAAATATTTAATTCCGTCGGAAACGACACAATATCATTTTCAGAAGATAGGTAAAGGAAATGGCCAAGGAGACTTTCGAACGTACAAAACCCCATGTCAACGTGGGTACGATCGGCCACATTGACCATGGTAAAACAACTACCACTGGTGCGATTCTTGCAGTGCAAGCTGAAAAGGGTCTGGCTGAACACAAGGATTATTCCGAGATTGCAAAAGGTGGTACAGTTCGTGACGAAACTAAGACTGTTACCATTGCTGTGGCTCACGTTGAGTATGAAAGTGAAGTTCGTCACTATGCTCACATTGACTGTCCTGGACACGCTGACTTCATTAAAAACATGATTACCGGTGCTGCTCAGATGGACGGAGCGATTTTGGTGGTCTCTGCTGCTGATGGCCCAATGCCTCAGACTAAAGAGCACGTTTTGCTTGCCAAGCAGGTGGACGTACCAGCAATCGTTGTATTCCTTAACAAATGTGACCTCGTTGATGACGAAGAGCTACTGGAATTGGTTGAAATTGAAGTTCGTGAACTTCTAAGCAAGTACGACTTTGATGGTGACAATGCAGTAATTATTCGCGGTTCAGCGTTGCCTGCATACCAAAACCCAGGTGACCCAGGTGCTTCTGCCTGTATTACTGAATTAGTTGAAGCAATCGATGCTAATGTCCCAGAACCAGATCGTGACGAAGACAAGCCATTCCTGATGGCCATCGAAGACGTCTTCTCGATCGAAGGTCGTGGAACTGTTGCAACCGGTCGTATCGAGCGTGGTGTGATCAATGTTGGCGACGAAGTTGAAATCATCGGACTTAAAGACACTCACACCACGACTTGTACTGGTGTTGAAATGTTCCGCAAGTTGCTCGATAAGGGTATGGCTGGTGACAATGTTGGGTGTCTGCTTCGTGGCGTTAAGCGAGAAGATATTGAGCGTGGTCAGGTACTGGCTGCTCCTGGTAGTATCAATCCTCACTTCAAATTTGAAGGTGAAGTTTACTGCTTGAGTAAAGAAGAAGGTGGACGTCATACTCCATTCTTCAGTGGATACCGTCCTCAGTTCTTCTTCCGTACGACAGACGTAACCGGTACTGCAAACCTGCAGGGCGCTGAAATGTGCATGCCTGGTGACAATGTCAAAATGGAAGTTGAGCTACACAAGCCGATCGCGATGGACGAAGGTGTTCGCTTCGCTATTCGTGAAGGTGGTCGAACCGTAGGTTCTGGCGTAGTAACCAAGATTGTCGAGTAATTTTACTCGGCATTCTTTAAACAGGGGTGTAGCTCAATTGGCAGAGCACTGGTTTCCAAAACCAGCGGTTGCGGGTTCAAGTCCCTCCGCCCCTGCCATATAATCCTTGATCCGAGCTGCAGGATTGACACCTGCTTCTCGGGTTGGGGAACTTAAAATTTGAATATTTAACACTGATTTACTCATCGTACGAGATGGATCTGTTACACGTACGAGAGTTTCCACCGCAAGGTGGACAGCGCAATCCGAACGCTGGATGATGATTCGGGGATTGTGTTGAAATAGAGTCAGGGTCGCAGGGAAACCTCGACAGAAAATCTGATTCTAGTTGGCCTGATGGACTCAGCCGGGATTATCACAGCGGGAAACTGTGGTAGCACTCACTGAATTCTATTGCTTCTGAGGCTGAGTAGTCGGTTAGTAACCCGAGTTCTATATGGATTCGGATATTAATTGGATGACAACGACGTAATGTCCAAAAACCCAAATTCGCAGTCTTCTGCTAAATCAGATCAGGCTGTTGTCAATGAATCGCTGTTTAAGACTTTGTTGAGTGCCACTCGGCACCGTCCCACCATGGGATTGGTGACGCGGCGAACGACAATGTTGACATTATTTATTGTATTTGGGCTGGGGATATGGTCACTCAACATCTGGGCCACAAGTAATTCACAGAACGAGTTTCTGATGAATAACGGAAATACTATTTGTGGAGTCCTGGCAGTGGCTTCTATCTGGTTTAGTTACCGCATTGTGCACTGGTTCAAATTCGCTGAATTTCTGATCGCAGTGCAGAACGAAATGACCAAAGTATCTTGGCCCAAACGCCCGGAGCTTCTGCGTAGTTCATTCGTTGTGATCTTAACAATGTTTTTATTTACAGCAGCTTTATTCGGGTATGACCTGATCTGGCAGTTGTTATTGCGGGCCATCGGTATCACCGCCTAATTGCGGCATACAGGTACGACCCTCAGACCAACCCCTCTTTACATTCCTGAACTACGTGTCTGTTTTGTGAAGAATGAGCCAACCAAGCTGTAGCCTGGCAGACATGTCAGGAGTATTTGTGTTTCGGAGTTTTAACCGTGAACGAATTTCAAGACGAATCCAATGAGTCGTTAGAACCACAGGCGGATCCAATGCCTGAGGCTGGCGAGAATATTTCTCAGGACTCTCAAGAATCTCAAGATTCACAACAGGACACTCAGGAATCCGCTCCTGGAGTATCTGGCTCTGATACCGTGGAATCAGCAGAACCTGCTCAACCGGAAGACGAGTCCTCCGAGCAAGTCGAAGCAGCACCTAGCGAACAGCCTGACGAGATTGACGGCGAAGTAGTTGACGAAGTCGAAGAAGAAGCGGAAACCGAGGCAGAAACCGAGTCAGACAACAGCACTGAAGATGCTGACGAGGCGACTGAAGCAGAAGCTGTAGAAGAAGACAGCTCGACTGAAGAAGCGGAAGCCGAGGATGATGGCAACGACGAAGCTCCGGAAGAGGTTGCTGAGGAAGTCGTGGAACCGGAAGCTGAAGCTGAGCCTGAACCAGAGCCTGAAACCGAGTCAGATGACAGTGCTGAAGATGCGCCTTTCGACCCACATAACATTCCCAAGAAATATGACAGCCAAACTTTTGAGTGGTACATCCTGAAAGTTCAGGTGAATCGTGAAACTTCGATTCGCGATGGATTATTACGACGCATCAAGATGGAAGGCTTAGAGGAATACTTTGAAGAAGTAATCGTTCCGACCGAAGACATTGTCGAGTTCACTCGCAGTGGAAAACGTAAAGTCGTCAAACGCAAGCTCTACCCTGGTTACATCATGGTCAATATGATGTTGCAGGATGACTCGTGGTTCCTTGTTCGTGAGACTCCAGGGATCGGTGATTTCACCGGAACGTTAGGAAAGCCCTCGCCAATGCCGGCCGATGAAGTGGAACGCATCCTGAGTGTCGCTCAGCCTGAAGAAGAGGCGGATGGAGAAGAACCGCAATTGAAAACTGCGATTCCTTTCAAGGCAGGTGACCGGGTTCGCGTGAAGGATGGAAACTTCCAAAACTTCGAAGGTGAAGTAGATGGTATTGACGAAGCCAACGGCCGAGTTACTCTAATCATCAACATCTTCGGTCGAAGTACGCCAGTGGAACTTGAACACTGGCAAATTGAAGAGATTTAAGAAATACAACTGACAGGAGTCAGCGGCGTTCGGTAATGAAACCGGATTGCTTTGCAGGCTTCCGCATTTAGACAACCGATCACAACTGTGATTTTTAATGGTGACTTGAAATGGCAAAAGAAGTAGTAGGAGAAACAAAGTTCCAGGTTCCTGGTGGACAGGCAACGCCTGCCCCACCTGTAGGTACAGCACTCGGTAAATTCGGAGTGAACCTTGGGGATTTTGTCACTCAATTCAATGACCGTACACGTGAACTCAACGGAACGCCTGTTCCGGTAATCGTGACCGTTTACAACGACCGTAGCTTTGACTTTATTGTCAAGAGTCCTCCGGCAGCCTCGCTTCTCAAAGAAGCAGCAGGAATCGCTAAAGGTTCCGGAGAGCCTCATGTGACTAAAGTTGGCTCCGTGACGATCGATCAGGTGGATGAAATCATCAAAGTCAAAATGGCCGACCTGAACGCTCGCGATACAGAACATGCTCGCAATATCATCAAAGGTACTGCTCGTAGCATGGGTATCACCGTAGAAGAATAACAACACAGAAAACCACTAATTCATACTGGTAAATAAACAGATGGCTAAGAAATCAAAACGATATCTGGCACAACTTGAGAAAGCCGAAGCTGCGGGAGCAGTGAACGTGGCGGATGCAGTTGGCCTGCTGAAATCTTTTGGTGATACAAAATTCGACCAAACCGTTGAAGTACACATGCACCTGGGTGTGGATCCAAAGCAGGCAGACCAAATCATTCGTGGCTCGCTCGCGCTAACCCATGGTATCGGTCGTGAACTAAAAATTGTTGTTTTTGCCAAGGGCGACAACGCCTCGGCCGCAGAAGCAGCTGGTGCTGACGAAGTTGGTGCCGAAGAGTTGGCTAAGAAGATCAGCGATGGCTGGACAGACTTTGATGTCTGTATTGCCACACCTGACATGATGGGTCTTGTCGGACCGCTCGGTAAAGTCCTCGGTCCTCGTGGCTTGATGCCTTCACCTCGAGCAGGAACTGTGTCTCCTGATGTGGCTCGGGTTGTGGGTGAATACAAGGCTGGGAAGATAGAATTCCGAAACGACGGTGGAGGTAATGTCCACGCGGTGGTAGGTCGTCTGAGCTTTGAGCCAAACCAGCTTGAAGAGAATATCAATGAATTCATTGATCACATCGATTCGCTCAAGCCGGCCACGATCAAAGGTACTTATGTGAAGAGTATCTTTGTGTGTGCCACCATGAGTCCCGGAATTGAAGTTGCACTTTAATACAAAAGGTTTGAAACCAATTTGGCCAAACTCTGAAAGGTTCAGAATCCGGTCGAAAACGGACATTCATAAATAAGTACGAAACCATGAGTAAATTCGTCAAAAACCTGATCGTCGATCAGATCAAAAAAGAACTCGCCGAAGTTGAAGATTGTGTACTCGTCAACGTCATCGGTCTCGATGCCGGAGAGTCAGGTCAGCTTCGCGATCGGTTACATGAAAAGAACATCAACATCCGCGTTGTCAAAAAGAGTTTAGCGGTCAGAGCTACCGAGGGTACGAGCCTTGCTCCTGCCTTTGCAGAGACATCCGGAAGTATTGCCGTCTGTTGGGGTGGCAGTGATTTCGTCTCGATGGTCAAAGAGCTTGTCGACATTGACAAAGACGAAGATAACTTCGAAGCATTCGCCGCTTGCGGTGGAGTGCTGGACGGTGAAGCCCTAACAGCAGAAGCTGTTACCGAAATCAGCAAATGGCCGACCCGTGAAGAAGTACTCGCCACATTGGTTGGTCAGTTGCTTGGCCCCGGAGCCACTCTGGCAAGTCAGTTGGGCGGCCCTGGAGGCACCTTGGCTGCTCAGATCAGCGAGATCGATGGCAGTGGTGCAGATGCATCTGGCGAAGCGGAAGCAGAGCTCCCTGTGGAAGAAGCTCCGGCTGAAGAAGCAGGTGCTGAAGAAGAAGCACCGGCTGAAGAAGAATCAACAGAAGAGGCACCTGCCGAAGAAGCAAGTGCTGACGCTGAAGAAGAGGATGCTGAAGAAGCATCTGACGAATAAGTTTGTTTTCTGGCCCCGGCGTTGGGAGTCAGAGAATTTTGAATACAAATGTTTTTTTGTTTTTGCAGTCGGAAAACACCCAGTAGGTTCAGTTCCGTAGGGTTTCCGAATTGCCCAGATAAAGTGAGAAAGGCTTAATCTGAAAATGTCTGACGAAGCAGCAACAGTAGAAGTATCTGCCGAAATCAAAGGCTTAGGCGATCAGCTTGTCGAGTTAACTCTCAAGCAAGCCAAAGAACTCAGTGACTACCTCAAAGACGAGCACGGTATTGAAGCCGCAGCTGGTGGTGGTGCAGTTGTCGTAGCAGCTGGCGGTGCCGGCGGCGACGGTGGTGCAGCCGAAGAGAAAACTGAATTCAACGTGGTTCTAACCGGATTTGGCGACAAGAAATTGAATGTCGTTAAAGAAGTTAAGAACATCACTGGTCAAAGCCTGATGGATGCCAAGAAGCTTGTTGAAGGTGTACCTGCCACAATTAAAGAAGGTGCAGCTAAAGACGAAGCTGAAGCAATCAAAGAGAAGCTTGAAGAAGCAGGCGGTTCTGTCGAACTTCAATAGTTCGTCATGAATCGTAGGTGGGTGGGATTGATCACGAACCTCCTCCTCGGGCTTATATGATTTATTGCTAACGGTCTAGCATCTTTTGCCAAAGGCCAGCGGCAACAAACAAGCTTCGGTGCGGTCACACGAATCAATCTCCCTCGATCTTCTGGTTTTTCCATAATGGTTGGAGCCTGCGCAGCAAACTGCGTCATGCTTCCTCATTGGATTCCAGTAAAAACGGTGGATATTCAGACCAATTAGTCGTTACACTGAAGCGTTGATTTAAACGTCTGAAGTGAACTTGTTGGTAAAGCCTGATCATTTCAGGCGTATTGAATCTCCGGAACTAGTACATTGGCAGCCCGAGTTAGGGTTTCCCGCCCCGGTTAAAGATTAATCAGCCGGGATTGTGAAAGGTGGTCGTTTGACGCAGGTTAGTATCGCCAGAAGTTTTTCAAAAAAAATCTTCGACGAATACAAAGCCCCAAGAATCGCTGCGCAGAATGTGCGCGCTGATTGGAAGACCTGTGTTACTAAACAACCTATTTCACAATTCCTCATGAATAATTTGGCCTTTGCTACAACTAGTTCTTCGCCAATGCAATCCTTTGATCCCAATCCATATAGATTTGTTTCGCCCCTCTGCTTACCGCAGTCCGGCGGGAAATCGCTTTCCGCACAACCAGATCAATTCTAAAGCATGCCCACTCCCCAGTTCGGAGTGGCATGCTTTGTTTTATGAATCAACTTTACGTTGTGACTTGGAATCGAATTCCACAAATGGCCGCAAAAACGGGCTAAGTCCGTTTGCCAAATCGAGCGACTTGGTAGTAATGACCAGGTCGTGAGCAGAGTTTTGAAATTACCGCATACCTTTACGTTTTTTACCGACCCAATTAACGACGTGAAACCGTAAGCGCGTCGTGCCCCCGCAATGCCGGCACGATGCCTTTTGACAACGGAGCAACAACATGCCAATTAAAGCACAACGTCGCCTCGAGCCTACCAATATCCATCGCTTCGGCCGTGGTTATGATGCTCATCCGATTCCGGACCTAACCGCAATCCAGACTGCCAGCTATGAAGCTTTCCAGCAGGCAGCAACGGATCCGGCTAAACGCAAGGAACAGGGGCTTGAAGGAGTACTGCAGGAAATCTTCCCTGTAGAAAGTTACGACAAACAGCTCACTCTTGACTATCTGGATTACGATCTGGGCAAGCCACGTTACACCCCGGAAGAATGCCGTCAATTGCGATTGACCTACGGGCGTCCACTCAAAGTGAAGCTCCGGCTCAATAAGGAAGAGCCCATTGAGGAAGCAGTCTATCTGGGCGACCTCCCCGTCATGATGGGTGGTGGTGAATTCATCATCAATGGTGCCGAGCGTGTCGTTGTCAGCCAGTTACACCGGTCACCTGGTGTTGACTTTGTGATGGAAGCGGACACAACCACCGATCGGAAGTTAGCCAGTTGCCGGGTAATTCCTGAGCGTGGTAGTTGGATCGAAGTTAATGTAACGAAGAAAGATCTGCTGAGCATCCGCATCGACCAGAGCGGCAAGTTTTCGGCAATGACACTTCTGCGAGCGATGGGTCCTGAATACAGTTCGGACGCTGACATTCTGCGAACGTTCTATGACACTCAAGAAGAAACCGTCAAGGATGGGCGTAGTGTCAGCAAGATCGAAGGTAAGAAAACGGTTGACGATGTGGTTTATCCCTCCAGCAGCGAACGAGCTGGTGAAATCATTCTGGAAGCCGGCCAAAAGATCACTCGCAATGCAGCTGAATTAATCTGTACTTCAGGCCTCGACAAAATCGAGGTCATGGAAGACACCAAAAGCAACTTGATTTTTAATTCGCTGGAAGATGATACCACCAGTAGTCATGAAGAAGCGTTGTTGCGAATCTATCAACGTCTTCGTCCCGGAAATCCTCCACAGCTTGAAAAGGCACGGACATTGTTCCAGGAGAAGTTCTTTGATTCCAACCGCTATCGTTTAGGACGTGTCGGACGATTCCGTATTAATCGAAAGTTTGGTTTGTCGGTTCCGGAAGCGGAGATGACATTACGTCCGGAAGACCTGATTGCTTCGATCGAATATCTGATCGGGCTCACCATTCAGGACTCCGACATGAATCTCCAAAAGTATCAAATTCTAAAATGTGATTACATTCACGTGGATGACATTGATAACCTTGGAAATCGTCGTTTGCGTACGATTGATGAATTGGCTTCGGATGAATTGCGAAAAGGGTTCCTGAAATTACGACGAACTGTTCAGGAACGTATGAGCATGAAAGACCAGGAGGATATGACGCCTCGTAGCCTGATCAATCCCAAGAGTATTTCTGCTGCGATCGAGTATTTCTTTGGCCGTGGTGAATTGTCACAGGTGGTTGACCAAACCAACCCACTTAGCCAGCTGACTCATGAACGTCGTTTATCGGCATTGGGCCCTGGTGGTTTGAATCGTAAGCGAGCAGGCTTTGAAGTGCGTGACGTACACATTTCGCACTACGGAAGAATTTGCCCGATTGAAACGCCTGAAGGAACCAATATTGGTCTGATTTCAAGCCTAGCTATATATGCCAGTGTGGATGATTACGGCTTCCTGGTTACTCCTTACCGAAAGGTTAATAAGGGTCGTGTGACCGACGAGATCTGCACCTTACGGGCGGATGAGGAAGCGAATGCATTTGTAGCACCAGCCGATATCGCTGTTGATGGCAGCAAAATCGTTGGCGGTCCTAACCTGATCGCTCGTATTCGTGGTGACTTCCGAATCGTTAATCCGGAAGAAATCGAATACATGGACATCGCACCATGTCAGATGGTTGGTGTCTCGGCCAACTTGATTCCATTCCTGGAACATGACGATGCAAACCGAGCTTTGATGGGTTCTAACATGCAGCGGCAGGCCGTACCTCTTTTGGAAGCCGAGCCTCCAATCGTTGGTACCGGTATGGAACGCCATATCGCTCAGAACTCCAGTATGGTGGTTCGAGCTCAGAACTCTGGCCGTATCAACCAGGTGGATGCGACTCAGATTACGGTGGGTAACACCGTTCACAAACTGAAGAAGTATGTCGGTCTGAATGAGCGAACCTGTAACAATCAAAAACCGATTGTGGCATTGGGTGACAAAGTCGAAGCCGGGCAGGTTATCGCCGACGGAGCAGCCACTCGTAAGGGTGAGTTAGCACTGGGTCGCAACGTGCTTGTTGGTTTCATGTCCTATGAAGGATACAACTTTGAAGACGCGATCATCATTAGTGAAGAATTGGTGGTCAATGACGTCTACACGTCAATTCACATTGAAGAATACGATGTGGAAATTCGTGAAACTAAGCTGGGTCGTGAAGAGTTCACTCGTGACATTCCTAATGTCAGCGAAAAAATGCTTCGCAACCTAGATGACAACGGAATTGTTCAGGTGGGTACTTATGTCAAACCTGGCGACATTCTGGTTGGTAAGGTTTCACCAAAATCCAAAACGGAATTAACTCCGGAAGAAAAACTTCTACACGCGATCTTCGGTCGTGCGGGTGAAGACGTGAAAAACGACTCACTCGAAGTACCATCGGGCGTGGAAGGGATTGTGATCGAGACCGAGAAATTCTCGCGACGAATGAGTTTGTCAGACGCCGAACGTAAGATTTTTGAGAAGGATCTTAAAGAAGCGGAAACAGCTGGTAATGCAAATGTCGTTGAGTGTTTCCTGGAAATGATCGGCGAAATGGAAGGAGTACTGGGTCGTAAGCTGAGCGACGAAGATGGAACTCCTTACCGCACCAACGATGACATCAAGTATCTTGCCGAAGTCGCGGAACACTTCCGAGTTGACAGTGTCACAGGATCCATGCGAAGCGCCGATGCCGTGACCAAGATTACTAAGATTCACAAGGCGCATCTGGGAGGTCTGGAACAGGCTATCGATGTACGTGACCGTGAACTCAACACCATGAAACGTGGTGATGAACTTCGCAGCGGCGTGTTACAGATGGTCAAAGTCTATATTGCCACCAAGCGGACGATTTCCGTCGGTGACAAAATGGCCGGACGCCACGGTAACAAGGGGGTGATCGCCAAGATCCTTCCTGTGGAAGACATGCCGTTTCTGGAAGATGGTACGCCGATCCAGATCATGTTGAATCCACTTGGTGTTCCCAGTCGTATGAACGTGGGACAGATTTTGGAAACCCACCTCGGATGGGCTGGTGCCAGACTTGGCACACAATTCCAAACACCAATTTTCGATGGTGCGAAAGAAGGCGAAATTAATGAATGGCTGGATAAAGCAGACTTGCCGTCTCACGGTAAGGTCTCTTTATACGACGGTCGTACAGGCGAATCGATGGAACAGGAAACCACGGTTGGCTATATCTACATGTTGAAGCTTCACCATCTGGTGGATGATAAGGTTCATGCTCGAAGCACCGGACCTTACTCGCTGATTACTCAGCAACCACTCGGCGGTAAAGCACGATTTGGTGGACAGCGATTTGGAGAAATGGAAGTTTGGGCTTTGGAAGCATACGGAGCCGCTTACATTCTTCAGGAATTACTGACCGTCAAGAGTGACGACGTGGAAGGCCGTACCAAGATTTACGAATCGATGGTGAAAGGTGAAAACACGCTCGAAGCCGGCACTCCTGCCAGTTTCGACGTGCTCACAAACGAGATTCGTGGTCTGGCTCTGAATATGCAGCTCGAAAAACGACGCGTCTAATCAGAGTTTTCCTTTCCTAACAAACACCCAACCCTGTTAACCCCAAACCGGTTAATGTGATCCCAAAAGGAGCACGAGCAAATGACAGTTGGCGAAAATAATTACGACCGAATCAATGATTATGCCTCAGTGAAAATCTCACTGGCGCGACCACACGATATTCGTAGTTGGTCTTTTGGTGAAGTCAAAAAGCCTGAAACTATTAACTACCGAACGTACCGTCCCGAAAAGGATGGTTTGTTCTGTGAACGAATTTTTGGTCCTGAAAAGGACTGGGAATGTGCCTGCGGAAAATACCGCGGGATGAAATACAAGGGAATGATCTGCGATCGCTGTGGCGTTAAAGTCACACACTCCCGTGTACGTCGTAAACGCATGGGCCATATCGAACTGGCTGCACCAGTGGTTCATATCTGGTTCTTCAAGGCGATGCCTAGTCGGCTTGGAAACTTGCTGGCGATGAAAACAACCAGTTTGGAAAAAGTGATCTACTTCCAGGATTACGTTGTGGTTGATCCGGGTGAAACCGATCTGGAAGAAAAGCAATTGCTGACTGAAGAAGAGTACCGTGCTGCTCGTGAGCAGTATGGTCCCACAGCCTTCGAAGCCGACATGGGTGCAGAAGCTGTCCGCAAACTGCTTTCCAAAATGGATCTGGTTCAACTTTCCGAGCAACTGCGGAAAGACCTGGAAGAGACCAATAGTAAGCAGAAGAAGAAGGACTTCACCAAGCGTTTAGAGATTGTTGAAGCTATTCGGGATAGTGAAAACCGACCCGAGTGGATGGTGCTGGAAGTGATTCCCGTTATCCCTCCAGACCTTCGTCCACTCGTTCTTCTCGATTCCGGGAACTTCGCGACCAGTGACCTGAACGACCTGTATCGCCGAATCATCAACCGAAACAATCGTCTGCGAAAGCTGGTTGACCTCAATGCACCGGAAGTGATCATTCGAAATGAAAAGCGAATGCTACAGCAGTCCGTCGATGCGTTGTTTGATAACAACCGTTGTAAGCGACCTGTTCTGGGTAGTAGCAACCGACCTCTGAAATCCCTGACAGACATGATCAAAGGGAAGCAAGGGCGATTCCGTGAGAACTTACTCGGTAAACGTGTGGATTACTCCGCTCGTTCTGTGATCGTTGTAGGACCACGGTTGAAATTACACCAATGTGGTCTTCCTAAAAAGATCGCCCTGGAGCTGTTCCAGCCATTTATCATTCGCAAACTGAAGGAACTCGGCCACGCCGATACGATCAAGAGTGCGAAGAAGATGCTCGAACGTAAGGACGAGGAAGTTTGGGATATTCTCGAGATGGTCATTAAAAACCATCCGGTATTGCTCAACCGAGCTCCTACGCTTCACCGTATGGGGATTCAAGCCTTCGAACCTACATTGGTTGAAGGGAATGCGATCCATCTGCATCCGCTGGTATGTAAAGGATTCAATGCAGACTTCGACGGTGACCAAATGGCCGTCCATCTGCCACTGAGTGTCGAAGCTCAGGTTGAAGCTCACACTCTGATGCTGGCTACGAATAATATCTTCGCTCCATCTAATGGTAAGCCTATCATGAGTCCATCACAGGATGTCGTGATGGGGTGCTACTACTGTACGCTCGACATGCCTCGTCGAACCGGGGAAGGAATGATCTTCTCCAGTGCCGATGAAGCCGACTTTGCGTTCGCTCAGGGTGCCATTGAACTTCAGGCTCGAATCAAAGTTCGCTTGCCGAAGAGTCGCCGAGTGAAGACGGAAGATGACAGTGCTGAATTCGGAGCGATCATTGATACGACTTATGGTCGTATTCGTTTCAACATGATGCTGCCAACCGGCATGGACTATTACAACAAGACGCTGCGTAGTGGTGACTTGTCGAGTATTATTGCCGACTGTTACGAGCGTCTTGGCCGTGCGGCCACGATCGACCTGCTCGATGACATGATGCAATTTGGATTCCACGAAAGTACTCGCTCCGGACTCTCTTTTGCGACCGACGACCTTGTCACACCGGACGAGAAATTGGGCGAAATCGAAGCGGCTGAGAAGAAGGTATTGAAATTCTCCAAGTTGTATCAACGTGGTGTCATTACCGAAATGGAACGGTACAACCAGGTACTGGATACCTGGACTCACGCTCGGGAAGAAATCACCTCGAAAATGATGGAAGCCATGGAGCATGACTATCGTGAAGAAGAACGCGAAGGTTATGTAAACCCTGTATTCCTCATGGCACACTCCGGTGCTCGTGGTGGCATCGAACAAATTCGACAGCTTGCCGGTATGCGTGGTCTGATGGCCAAGCCAACTGGCGAAATCATTGAAACGCCAATTAAAGCGAATTTCCGTGAAGGGTTGAGTGTACTTGAATACTTTAGTTCCACTCACGGTGCTCGTAAGGGTCTGGCTGACACCGCTCTGAAAACAGCGGACTCCGGTTATCTGACTCGAAAGTTAGCCGACGTTGCTCAGAATGTCGTTGTCACGATGGAAGACTGCGGAACCACCCAGGGGATTACCAAAGGGGTGATTTACCGTGGTGAAAAAGTCGAAGTCAAGCTGTCTGATGCCATCTTTGGCCGGGTTAGCCGCCAGCCAATCGCCGATTTGGTCACGGGTGAAGTCATTGTGGCCGAGAACGAAATGATCACGACAGAAAGCGCTCGAAGAATCGAAGAGCTGGGTATCGACAAGATTCAGGTTCGTTCAGGCATGACTTGTGAGGCTCCTTTGGGAGTTTGCCGCCGCTGTTATGGGATGGACCTGGCAACCGGCCAGCTCGTAGAAGAAGGGATGGCCGTCGGTATCATCGCTGCCCAAAGTATCGGGGAACCTGGTACTCAGCTGACCATGCGTACGTTCCACATCGGTGGTACGGTAAATACGAGTGTGGAAGAGAGCGATATCAAGTCTCAGAAGGGCGGTATCATCAAGTTCACTCATCTGCGTTATGTAGAGAACGAAGAAGGTGCCAAGATCGTGCTTACTCGAAATAGTGAAGTGGCTATTCTCGATCCGAAAGGACGTGAACTAGAGAAGCATGCTGTTCCTGCCGGATCGATTCTAAAGGTGAACGAAGACGAAACGGTCAAAGCAGGGAAAATACTCTGCGAATGGGACCCACATAGTATTCCGATTATCGCCGAAGTCGGTGGTAAAGTTCGTTATGAAGATGTGGTCGATGGCGAAACTCTGCGACTCGAAAAAGACGCAGGTGGTAGCATGCGAAAGATGATCATGGATCATAAGGGTGAACTTCACCCGCAGATTGTGATGGAAGACGCCGACGGACGACCTCAGGATGTTTATTACCTACCTGAAGGTGCTCATATTGAGGTTGAAGAAGGTGATAACATCAAGGCAGGTGCGATCCTGGCGAAGACGCCACGTGAAGCTTCTGGTGTGACTGACATTACCGGGGGTCTTCCTCGAGTCACGGAAATCTTCGAAGCTCGGAAACCTAAAGACCCATCTGTCATTGCTGAGATCGATGGTGTCGTTGAGATTAAGGGCGAGAAGAAACGTGGTAAACGCTCGATCATGGTAAGGAACGAAGAAACCGGTGTTGAACATGAACATCTCGTGCCTCCAGGGAAACGCTTCCTGGTACATACAGGAGATATTGTTGTTGCCGGTAAAGAATTGGTTGATGGTCCATTAGTACCTCACGATATTCTCCGAGTTTCCGGTGAAGAAGAAGTTCAACGATATCTGCTACGTGAAATCCAGCAGGTCTATCGTAGCCAACGAGTAGAAATCAATGACAAGCACATTGAAATCATCGTGGCTCGGATGCTACGAAAAGTGAAAATTGAAAAAGCCGGTAACACGAGCTTATTGGAAGGTACGATCGTAGACAAATACGAATTCCATAAAGCCAACGAAGCACTCAAGCAGTGCTTAAAGATTAAATCGACCGGCGATTCCAGTTTCCCTAAAGACACGCTTGTACCAAAATCCGTATTACAGGATGCCAATGATCAGTTGGAAGCAGAAGGCAAAACCCCTGCCAAGGGAATCAAGCCTGAGCCAGCGACTGCCAGTACTCAGTTATTGGGTATTACCAAAGCAGCCGTTCAGAGTTCCAGCTTTATCTCGGCAGCTAGTTTCCAGGAAACAACGAAAGTGCTCACCGAAGCGGCTTTGGCCAGCAAGAAGGACCGCTTAGTTGGATTGAAGGAAAACGTGATTCTGGGGCACCTGATACCGGCTGGTACTGGATTCCGAAAATTCCAGGAAAGTGAAGTTCGATATCAAGCTGATGCTCTTCAAGCCATGAGTGAAGAAGTGCCGGATGCGTTGGTGACCGAATTCCCTCTGTTAAATGCGGATACTCCAGCTCCATCACTGGATTCACTGCTCAGTGGAAGCGAAGCTCCTGCCGTGGAAGAGAATCCGGAAGAATAGATTACAAGCATGGTGATCACTCCTGTTTGCCGATACAATATATAGGCAAACAGGAGGAATCTCAGCTGAATTATCTGTTCTCCTCCTACCGTCTTAAACCCCAATAAGTGAGGCGGTCCTGACCAACGGACTTAGGTTAGGTATCTTAGGCAAGGTCGCCTATTAAGTTGTTCGTTAAAAACGTCGATTGGGAATTGACAACGATGGATGAGCGTGTAACTTGAGTAGTTTCCGGGAGTTTTAGGGCTCTCGGCGGGGCCTCCCCGTATTTATGGGGTAAGCTTACAAAACATAATAATAGAACGAAAAAAACATAACGGCTTTTGGAAATACCCTATGCCAACAATTAATCAACTCATTCGCAAAAACCGCAAGAAAAAACGCAGTAAGTCCAAAGCACCTGTGCTGGAACGATGCCCTCAGAAACAGGGTGTCTGTCTTCAGGTGCGTACGATGACGCCAAAGAAACCAAACTCAGCGTTGCGTAAGATTACTCGTGTTCGTCTCTCGAATGGCAAGGAAGTAACGGTTTACATTCCTGGTGAAGGTCATAACCTGCAGGAACACTCGATTGTGTTGGTACGTGGTGGTCGAGTTCGTGACTTACCTGGTGTACGTTATCAGGTTGTCCGTGGTGCTCGAGATGCTTTGGGTGTGGATGGACGTCGGCAGTCACGAAGTCGTTACGGTGTCAAGCGACCTTAATATAGGTTCGGGCACTCCCTCATTACGTTCCAAACGGATCATTTATAGAGAGTTAAGAGACAATCCAAGATGGGTAAGATTACCGCAAGTAAAAAGCAGTTGAAGCCAGACCCGCGTTTCAATTCCCTGCTCGCCAGCAAGTTCATCAACTGCCTGATGCTCGATGGCAAAAAAACTGTTGCTCAAAACGTTTTCTACCAGGCACTCGAAGAAATCAGCACTCGTGTTGCTGATGTGGAGCCGTTGGAAGTATTCACTGAAGCAATTGAAAATGTAAAACCGCATATCGAAGTACGCTCTAAGCGCGTCGGTGGTGCTGCTTATCAGGTTCCCATGCAAGTGAATCGTAATCGCCAGCAGGCTTTGGCATTTCGCTGGATTCTGATGGCTGTCCGTGAAAAGAAAGGACGCCCAACTCACCTGAAGCTGGCCGACGAACTCGTCGCCGCCTACAAGAAGGAAGGTGCTGCGATCACTCGACGTGAAAATGTTCACCGTATGGCCGAAGCAAACAAAGCTTTTGCTCACTTTGCCTGGTAATCATTCCAATTCAAATCAAGCCGCGTTCGACAATTATGTCACGCGGCTTTTTTTGTGCATTTAGCCAAACTCCAATCTGACGTTTTCCCTAAAGAATTCTCTTCATCATTCTTTTTCCTTTATTCCCCTTTAATGCAGAGTTCCACCGATCATGTCTCGTCAAATCGACAAGCTAAGAAACATCGGAATCATTGCCCATATCGATGCCGGTAAAACCACCGTCACTGAACGTATGTTGTTCTACAGCGGTGCAAAACATCGAGTTGGCATGGTGGACAAAGGAACAACGGCCACGGATGATGACCCGGAAGAACAGGAACGCGGCATCACCATTTACTCTGCCTGTGTGACCTTTAGCTGGAAAGACATTCACATCAACCTGCTGGACACGCCGGGGCATGTCGACTTTACCGCCGAGGTGGAGCGATGTTTACGGGTGCTGGACGGGGCCGTAGTTGTATTCAGCGCGCGGGAAGGAGTTGAGGCGCAAAGCGAAACTGTCTGGCGTCAAGCGGATAAGTATGGAGTCCCGCGGGTTGCATTTATTAATAAGATGGACCGGGAAGGTGCGGACTTCGAAAACGTCTTTAACGAAGTCGGCAATCGGCTTCAGGCCAATCCGGTAGCCATTCAGGTTCCAGTCGGAGCAGGACCTGCCCATGTAGATGAACCCTTTAGTGGTGTGCTGGATTTAATCCGGTTGAAAATGCTGCAATTCGATTCCGCCAGTGAAGGAGCGGATATATCTGAATCTGAAATTCCTGAAGAACATATGGCCTTGGCACAACTGTGGCGTGAGTCCATGCTTGAACAACTCGCCGAGCACAGTGATGAACTCATGGAGCTTGTTCTGATGGAAGAGGAGATTCCCGAACAGTTGATTCATGACGTTCTCCGCAAGGCAACTATTGAGCGAGCTATTCAACCGGTGCTCTGTGGCTCAGCACTACACGGTATTGGCGTGCAGCCGGTTCTCGATGCGGTTCAGTACTATCTCCCCAGCCCCCAGGAACGTCCGCCAGTGGAAGGTGAAGCCATGGGTAAAGGGAAGAAGAGCGAGTCAGGAACCGTAGCACGAAAGCCCGAACCGAGTGAGCCTTTCTGTGGTTTAGTCTTTAAGATCATACCCGCAAAGACCGGAGATATTTCCTGGGTACGAGTTTATTCCGGTACACTCAAAGCCAATTCCCGAATTTACAACCCTGGGAAGGACAAGAAAGACAACATTGCGCAACTCTGGCAGATTTACGCCACCCGCAAGGACCCACAAGGGCAAATCGATTCGGTGGAAACCGGAGATATCGTGGGGATCATCGGACTGCGACACAGTATTACCGGTGACACGCTGTGCGATGCGGCTCACCCAATCCTACTGGAGACAATCGAATTTCCTGAAACAGTCATTTCGATGGCGATTGAACCGGAGAACACTACTGAGCGGGATAAGCTGGAAGACACACTGGAAATGCTTCTTCGTCAGGACCCAACGCTGGAAGTGATCAGCGGCGACACCGGCCAAACGTTAATGCGAGGCATGGGTGAACTGCATTTGGAAGTCATCAAAAATCGTTTGCTACGGGAATTCAATCTCAATGTACGATTCCACAAACCTCAGGTAAGTTATCGCGAAACCATTCAGGACAGTGTGGAAGTGGTTGGTGAATGCAACCGTCTGATTAACGGCGTGCAGAAATTCGCGCGTGTGAAGTTACGCTTAGAGCCTGATGAGAAAGTCACTCAGGGCGTGGCCATCATGAATCAGCTAGCTCCCGAGAGCCTGATGCCTGAATTGCTAGAGGCGACGTTCGATGAATTGAGAAGCTGTGCTTCTGGCGGAGGGTCGATTGCCGGCTTCCCGCTAATGAAAATGAAAGTCACTGTTTTGGATACCGAGGTGGCCGAAGAGGGCTCGGACGATATCGCTTTTCGGATCGCCTCCTCTCATGCCTTTGAGCAGGGGCTTCAAGCTGGAAAACCGGTACTACTTGAACCGATTATGAGGCTTGCGATCACGACTCCAGAGGATTATCTCGGAGATTTTGTCGGAGACCTGCAAATGCGTAGGGCTATTATTGTGTCTACGGATCCTCGTGGAGATCGTACGGATATCGTTGCTCACGCACCAATGAAGGAGTTATTTGGTTATTCAAGTGCTATGCGGAGCCTCAGCCAGGGACGAGCCGGCTGTAGTATCGAGCCGTTACAGTACAGTCCGGCACCGGCAGAAGACATTCAGGAGTTAGGATTCTAAGCTGCATTAGCCGCCGGCATGGAATCAGACGGCACTCGGGATGAATATTAGGTTTGGCAAGCAAAATTCCTCTGATTTTCACGACTAGAGCGATTGGTTTTCATTGAGTTGGAAATCACCTTAATACGATACATATTGTTTAATGAGACGGGATAAATACAGCGTTTGACAATTCGAATCTTTTTACCGTTTTTTGAAAATCTCGCTGTTGACGATCCATGCATACGGACGTAACTTAGACTGTTTCCCCACCTAACATTATTGTGACCTGTTTAGGGCACTTATTTTATGAGCAAGTGGCTCGATAAGTGTGTTATCAGGAATTGGCAATTGGGTGCCTTCTGTGCAAACAGAAGAACTTTCGAGGCGCTGACAATGGATGTCGCTTTGCCTGTAGGGTATTTTATGCCCCGG
>MDSW01109822.1_pt1 | contig 49446 bp, 50 predicted proteins | sample 811171 | NCBI WGS metagenome assembly MDSW01 (sample SAMN05326641, study PRJNA326480) | marine metagenome | isolation source: seawater | place: Atlantic Ocean: North West | collected 2012
CTTTAGCTTCTAAGTTTTTAATATTTAACATTATCCTACACTTCCCTCTAAGCTTATTGCCACAAGTTTTTGTGCTTCAACGGCAAATTCCATAGGTAGTTGCTGTAAAACTTCTTTACAAAAACCATTTACAATTAAACTAACTGCCTCCTCTTGATCTAATCCTCTTTGATTGCAATAATAAAGTTGTTCTTCATTTATTTTTGTTGTTGTTGCTTCGTGTTCTATTGTTGAAGTAGAATTATTATTCTTAATGTAAGGAATAGTGTGAGCTCCACATTTATTACCCATTAATAACGAGTCACATTGAGTATAATTTCTAGAATTACTAGCTTTATTTTTAATGTCTACTAGGCCTCTATACATGTTATCTGCTTTTCCAGCAGAAATACCTTTTGAAATTATTTTACTTTTAGTATTTTTTCCCAAATGTATCATCTTCGTCCCAGTATCGGCTTTTTGATGATTGTTAGTGATTGCAATTGAATAGAACTCTCCAACAGAGTTATCTCCTTGCAAAATACAACTAGGATATTTCCATGTTATAGCTGAACCAGTTTCAACTTGTGTCCAAGAAATTTTTGAATTTTTTCCTCTACAAGCTCCTCTCTTAGTCACAAAATTATAAATTCCACCTACACCATTTTCATCTCCAGGATACCAATTTTGTACAGTAGAATATTTTATTTCAGCATCATCTAAGGCAACAAGTTCAACATTGGCTGCATGAAGTTGGTTTTCATCTCTCATAGGAGCTGTGCAACCTTCTAAATAACTAACGTAGCTTCCTTTATCTGCAATAATTAAAGTTCTTTCAAACTGACCAGTTTCTGATGCATTAATTCTGAAATATGTTGAAAGTTCCATTGGGCATCTTGTGTTCGGCGGGATGTAAACAAATGAGCCATCTGTAAATACAGCTGAATTCAAAGTAGCGAAGTAATGATCACTTAATGGAATTACAGAACCAAGATACTTCTTTACTAAATCTGGATGTTTTTGAATAGCTTCTGATATTGAACAAAAGATAATACCTTTTTTTGTAAGTTCATCTTTAAAAGTAGTGGCAACTGAAACTGAGTCGAAAACAGCATCGACTGCTATTCCATTTAATCTTTTTTGTTCATCTAATGGTATTCCAAGCTTTTTATAAGTTTCAAGGATTTTTGGATCTATCTCATCTAAGCTCTTTGGTTTTTCCGAAGTACTTTTCGGTGCCGAATAGTAGTACAAGTCTTGATAATTTATTTTTGGATATTTTGGTTTTTGCCAATTTGGTTCTTTTAAAACTTTTAATCTATTAAAAGCTTTTAATCTCCACTCTAACATCCATTTTGGTTCATTTTTAATATTAGAGATAAATTTAATTGTTTCTTCACTAAGACCTTTGGGAGATCTAATGTTTTCCACATCGGTAGTGAAACCGTATTTATAATCTTTATTATTTTTTAGATCTTCAGCTTTCATTTATTTAAAGTTTGATTTTTTTTTACTAAATCTTGTAGTTTTACTTTTTCAAAAAAATTATTTATATGTTGATCAAGCTGATCCCATAAGTTGTGGGTAATACACTTTGTTGATTTATTATTACAGCCTTTTTTTAATTCTTTTTTACAATTTAGGGTTTTTACTTCTTCATCTACTGCAGCAATTATATTAGAAATTTTAATTTCATCTGGAGAAAGCTCTAATTCGTAACCTCCTTTAGCTCCCCTTACACTTTTTACTAAGCGGTTTTTTTTAAGTTTAATAAAAATTTGTTCTAAATATGCTAATGAGATATTTTGTCTTAAAGAGATATCTGTCAAATTCGTCGGACCTTTATCTTTAAACAAAGCTAAATCTGCCATAGCCATTACTGCGTATCTTCCTTTAGTAGTTAATTTCATAAATTAACGTTGTAATACAATATTTTTTGTTTAATTCCTACTGTTTTACTCAGAATTAAAAAAAATTATTTGCCGCATAAAAACATGCTATAAAACAATAATTTTTTTTTTAAATAATAATCATTATCAAATATGAAAACGAAAAGTTTAGAAATTTTTATTCCTGGTCCTGCTGGGAGACTAGAGGCTAAATATTATAAAAATCCAAAATTTGGTTCTCCCGTTGCTATTGTGTTGCATCCACACCCTCAATACGGAGGCACTATGAACAATAGAATAGTACAATTGATGTATAACATTTTTTTGGAAAATGGTTTTTCAGTTATAAAAGTAAATTTTAGAGGTGTAGGAAAAAGTGATGGAGTTTTTGATAATGGTCAAGGTGAGCTATCAGATGCTGCTGCAGCTTTAGATTGGATTGAGAGACAAAATTTAGATTATAGTCAATGTTGGGTCTCGGGTTTCTCTTTTGGTTCATTAATTTGTATGCAACTGATTATGAGAAGACCAGAGGTAAATAATTTTATTGCAGTATCACCGCAACCAAATGTATATGATTTTTCTTTTTTAGCTCCATGCCCGACTTCTGGGCAAGTAATATTTAGTGAAAACGATGAGCTGGTAACAAAAGAAAGTATAACTGAACTAGATAATAGAATTAAAAGTCAAAAAGGTGTTGAGGTAATTTTTTCAAAGATAAAAAATTCAAATCATTTTTTTAAGAATAAAGAAAAAGAATTAATTACAGAGATTGAAAAATATTTAAAAGAAAAAACTGCATTAATTTAATTTCGAATTAATTCACCGCCAGTACAAGGGATTTTACAACCAGTTGTATTAGGATAAGATATTGGTAAATGTAAAACATTTCTTGCTGCTAAATAAGCAAACGCCTGAGACTCGATAAAATCTCCATCCACTTTATATTCATCAATTAGTTTTATAGAAATATTTGACGATAAATTTTCTTCAATTTTTTTAATTAAAACTTTATTTTTTCTTCCACCACCACAAATAATTATATTTTCTATTTCTACCTTTGAATTTTTAATTGATGAAGATATTTCTTCTCCAATTATACTAGCAGTAAAATCTGTAAGTGTTGATACTCCATCCTCCAAACTTAATCCTCTAACAAATGATACGTCGAAATCATTTGTGTCAAATGATAATTTTTTTTTATTTTTCCTGTTAGAATATAATTCTTGAGCCTGCTCAAAAATTATTTCATCTTTTTGACCACTAGATGCTAGTTCACCCCCTTCATCAAATTTTTTATTAGAATTCTTCCTTATCCAGCTATCAATTAAACAATTCCCTGGTCCAATATCTTTACTAATTAATTCAGAGTGATTAAGATTTTTTTTAACAATTGTTATATTAGAGATTCCTCCAATATTTAAAAAACAAACTGGTAACTCAATATTATTTTGTAAAGCAACTAGTTGATGAAAAACCGGAGTTAAAGGTGCCCCTTCTCCTCCATTTAAAATATCATTATTTCTAAAATTATAAACAATATTTTTGTTTGTTAATTGATTCAGTAATTTACCATTTCCAAGTTGTTTTGAAATTTTTTCTTTAGGGTTATGATAAATAGTTTGTCCGTGAAAACCTATAATTGTATCGTCACTTACATTTAACTGGTTAATAACTTCCGCATGAAAAATTGTTATTTTTCTCTCTAAAATATTTATTTCATCTCTAAGAGATTTTAGATGATCAATTTTATGAATTTTCTCTTTTAAATTGTGAATATCTCTATAAATATTTGTGTCATATTCAAAATATTTGTTTTTAATTGATACATATTGATTTATTCCATTAGTTTTTATTATTGATGCATCTACTCCGTCTCCAGAAGTGCCACTCATAAGACCTAAACATCTTAATATTTTTTGCATATTTTTATTTATTTATAACAATTTTTGTATAATAGTTGCTTAAGTAAATAGCACTATGAAAAGTAATTTTTTACAGGAAATGCAAGAGAGAGGGTATCTTAATCAGTGTACCGATTTAGGTAAATTAGGGGAAGTTTGTAACAAAAAATCAATATCTGGTTATATAGGCTTTGATTGCACTGCTAGTAGCTTACATGTCGGAAGCTTATTGCAAATCATGATTTTAAAATTAATGCAAAAATACGGTCATAAGCCGATAGTTCTTTTAGGAGGCGGCACTACACTAATTGGTGACCCCTCAGGAAAAGACTCAACAAGAAAAATATTGTCGCAAAGTGAAATTAAAACTAATATAAAAAGCATAAAAAAAGTTTTTAATAAAATTTTAGATACTTCAGATAAAAATATATCTCCCGTATTTGTTGATAATGCTGATTGGTTGACTAAATTAAATTATATCCAATTTCTAAGAGATGTAGGCAGTCATTTTACAATCAATAAAATGCTTACTTTCGATAGTGTAAAATTAAGATTAGATAGAGAACAATCACTTAGTTATATGGAGTTTAATTATATGATCTTACAAGCTTATGACTTTTATCAACTTTTTAAAAATAATAATTGTATTTTACAAATAGGCGGATCTGATCAATGGGGAAATATTGTCAATGGTGTAGACTTAATTAGAAGGATGATGCAAAAAGATGCTTACGGCTTGACTTCACCTCTAATAACTCTTGCATCTGGAGCAAAAATGGGGAAATCAGAAAAAGGAGCAATTTGGTTAAACGAAGATCTACTATCTTCATATGATTACTGGCAATTTTGGAGAAATACAGATGATAGAGATGTAAAGAAATTTTTAAAATATTTTACTGAATTAAGTCATGAAAAAATTGAAAGTATTTCTAAAAATGAAAATATAAATAATTTAAAAATTTTATTAGCTAATGAGGCTACTAAGATATTGCATGGTGAAAAAGCTTCAAAAAAAGCAGAGCAGACTGCAAAGGAAACTTTTGAAGGGGGTGGTTTTAGTAAAAACTTACCTGAAATTAAAATTAAGTTAAATGAAATTAAAAATGGAATAAATATTTTAGATTTTATTACAAATTGTAAAATTTTATCATCAAAAAGTGAGGTGAGAAGAGCTATTGTCAATAAAGGATTTAAAATTGATGGTATTCTAATTGAAAATGAAAAAAAAAAAATCGAACTAAAAGATTTTAAAAAAAATATATTAAAACTTTCATATGGAAAGAAAAAACATTATTTAATTAAAGTCACTTAGCATTTTTATTTTTATCAATTATTTTTTGAATAAATCTGGGGGTTAAAGTTCTAATAGGGTTAATTGTTGTTTTTATATTATCCTTAGGACCTTTCATTTTAAAACTGATGCCAAATAATCCCTCGCCTATCTCTTTAGGTATAATAATATCTCCGATTAAAGGAATTTTTGAAATAACTTTATTTAAAGTTTTAGCTGGCACCAAAGTCCCTCTTACACTTGTTATATTTTTATTTTGATACCCATCCATTAAAACGGACATGCTCGGACCCAGTGCAATAATTTCATTAAGTCTTAAAAAATCATTTTCTTTTTCCATATTTATTTCTAAAATATCAAACGTTAATCCCTCGCCTGCTGCTAAGTCTGCTAGGCCTCCTAAATCAGCAAGAGAGAGTATTTTTATAACTCCTGGAGCATTAACAACTTTAAAATTTTCTATCTTTAGACTTGAATTGGAATTTTTATCATCAATTACTGATGTGAAAATTAATTTTCCACCAGATAACCCTTTGAAAAAATCATATTCAGACAATAATGGTTTAGTTAAATCTGAATATATCTCCAAATATCTTTTATTATTATCTAAGCTTTTTTTCATTGTTATATCTAAATAATTATCATTTCCAAAATCTCCCTTTGATGAAATTTTAATAAATTTACCGTTTTTAATTTCACCAATTAATTTAAAGTTTTTAAGTTCTTCAGCCATTGGGACTTTTGCGTTTTTCAAATCAATTTCAATTTCGCTATTAAAATCTTTGAATTTATTCTCTTTTCTTTGGTTATTAAAAAATTTAGTTAAATTTGTTGCATCAAATTTATTACCTTTGACAAAAATTTTTTTTTCTTTTTGAACGATAAAATCATTATTTTTAGTTTTAACTAATAGCTTGTTGAATGATGAAAAATTATTTTCAAATAGACTTAAGTCTAATATTTTTATTGAATTATTTCCCTCTTCAAAACTAAGGTTATTTATCCTAGTTTTTTTTCCCTTTTTTTCTAAATCTATTAGTAAATTAGCAATAGTGTTCGAGGACTTTTCATAATTAATAAAATTTATTTTTAAAACATCTTTAAAATCAAATTTTAACTTTAAATTGAATTGATCGTTTTTTTTTTGATTTTCAAAATCTATTTTTAAAAATTCTTGATTATCAAAAGAATATCTTCCGTTTCCCGTTGTTTGATTTTTTTTCGGAGAAAAAGTTGATTTGAGTTGTAAGTTTGAAAAGTAGATTTTATTTATCTCATTCACTAATAAAAAATTTTTAACTGATTTTGATAATTTTAAGTAAACATTCTCAAATTTTCCCGAGATATTATAATTATAGTCCCTAATTTTATAAGTGTTATCAAAATTTAAATAAAAATTATTAATAAAATCTCCGTTTAAATTTTTAATCTTAAAATTTGTAGTAAATTTTTTAAATAAATTATTATACCTATCAATAAATTTTTCATCAATATTAATACTAGATTTAAAACTAGACTCTATTTTAATTCCATCATCTAAATTCAATTTTAAGTCCCCATCAGATATTTTTATGTCTTCTATTTCGCCAAAAATATTTTTTATTAAAATATCTCTCCTATCCGCAAAAAAATTAAGATTTGTTTTATTGAGGCTCATGCCTTTAATCAACTCGGCTTCTAATTCCATTATTTTGCCTTTAGCAATAAAATTTTCAAAAGTACCATCTTCTGTCAAAAAAATTTCTATTTCAGTAATCAATTTTCCATTTTTAATTTTATTATTTAACATACTTGTAAAATTTGAAGGTTTAAGAACTAAAGATAATTTTTTTACTTGATAGATGTCTAGTTCTTTTAAAATTATATTTATTTTTTTGATTATTGGTTCCGATTTAATTAAAGAAACGAAGTCAACGTATACTTTAATATTTTTCGCTGGAATTGATACATTTGAAAAATTTACTTCAGGATCTTGTGTTTCTAAAAATAAGCTCACTTGCTTAAGGTCAAGTTTGAATCTTATTGTATTTAATTCTAAACCAATTTTTTTTGTTTTTATAGTTGCGTTTGAAATATATTTATTGAACTTATTCGTCTCAATTCCAATAGTTGCTAAAATTGAAATAAAGAAAATCAAAATAAAAATTAAGAATAAAATAAAATTAGTAATTATTTTTTTCATTTTTTGTTTTTAATGCCCTCTTCTATAAATTGATCAATATTACCATCAAGAATACTTGAAGGGTTGGTGCTTTCTACTTTATTTCTTAAATCTTTTACTAATTGATAAGGTTGTAGCACATATGATCGAATTTGATGCCCCCATCCAATATCTGTTTTAGAGTTTAATTCTTTTTGAGACTCCTCATCTTTTTTTTGCATTTCATGTTCATACAATCTTGCTTTTAACATTTTAAAACACGTTTCTTTATTCTTATGTTGAGACCTCTCATTTTGACATTGAACAACAATTTTTGTTGGTATATGAGTTATCCTCACGGCACTATCAGTAGTGTTAACGTGCTGGCCACCTGCTCCACTAGATCTGAAGGTATCTATTCTTAAATCTTTTTCCTCGATTTTAATATTGATATCATCATCTACAGCTGGATAAACCCATACGCTTGCAAAACTAGTATGCCTTCTAGCTCCACTATCAAAAGGTGATATACGAACAAGCCTGTGAACTCCTGACTCTGATCTCATTAGCCCGTAAAGATAGTCTCCTTCAACCTTTACAGTTGAAGATTTAATTCCTGCTTCTTCACCTTTATGTTCACTTATAATTTCGTATTTAAAATTTTTTTTATCAAACCATTTCATATACATTCTTCGCAACATATCCGCCCAGTCTTGGCTTTCAGTTCCTCCAGCGCCAGCATGTATTTCAAGATAAATGTCATAATCGTCATTTTCACCAGATAAAAAACAATTGATTTCACTTTTTTTTACTTCAGATAAAATTTGTTCAATTTTTTTATTACAATCTATTATTGTTGCTTCATCCTTTTCTTTTGATGCAAGAGAATGAAGATCTTTAAGGTTGTTTAAATCTTGTAAAGATTTTTTGTATGAATTAAAAATATCTTCAAAAATTTTTTTTTGTTTTAAAGTTTTCTTTACTAATTTTTTATCTTTCCAGAAGTTTTCTTTAACGGAAATTTGCTCTAATTCTTTGAGTTTTGTCTCAATATTCTCTTTATCAAAGATACCCCCTGATATTATTTAGAGATTTTTCAGTAAATGATAATATTGTCTCAAAATTTTCCATTAGTAAAATTGTCTAAATTTAATCATGTTATCACGACCACTAATTGAGATTAAGTTATTATTATTGATATTGTTAATATCTTGTAATTTTAAAGCTTCAATTATTGAATTTTTTTCTCCCGGAGCTGATTTTAATCCAGTATTATAATCTAAAGATGTTAAATATATATTTTCGGGTATTTGAAATTCACCAAAATCCTCTTTGTAAAGAGAATTTTCAACAAAATCTTTAAATATTGGTAAAGCTGCTTTCGATCCAGTTTCAAATTTTCCTAAAGTTTTTGGATTATCAAAACCAATATATACTCCAATTACTAAATTAGAAGAGAAGCCTATAAACCATGCATCAAAGTTATCATTAGTTGTTCCTGTCTTTCCTGCTAACGGAACCTTAAGTGATCTTAATTTTTTTGCAGTGCCTCTCTGAACAGCACCTTGAAGAATTGATGTCATTTGATAAGCAGTTTCTTTACTTATTACTTGATCTTCATTACTTTCAATTTTTGGTAGTTCTATCTCATTATTAATGAATTTATCACAACCTATGCATTTTCTGTTTTTTTTATGAAAGATAGTTTTTCCTCTTCGATCTTGAATTCTAGAAATTAGTTTTGGTTCAATTTTTTTTCCACCATTAACAAATGGTGCATATGCAGATGTCAAATTAAGTAAAGTAGTTTCTGATGCACCTAAAGAAACTGACAATAATTCTGGTATCTCATCATATATATTTAATTTTTTTGATAAATTTAAAATTTCTTCCAAGCCTAATATTTTTGCAATTCTTACTGTCATTAAATTTCTTGAATATTCAATACCCTTTCTAAAAGTTGAAGGTCCATAAAATTTCTTACCGTAATTTTCGGGTTTCCAATTTTTAAGACCAACACCTTGACTTTCAACAAATGGAGCATCTAGTACTATAGAATTAGGTGCAAAACCATTTTCTAAAGCTGCAGCATAAACAATTGGTTTAAACGCAGAACCTGGTTGTCTTTTTGCTTGAGTTACTCTGTTGAACTCACTTGTCTTAAAATTAAATCCCCCTACTAAAGCAAGCACTTCTCCATTATAAGGGTCTAGTACTACTATACCACCGTTCACTTTAGGGTATTGTTTTAATGTCCAAAAATTATTTTCTTTTTTTATAAAAATAACATCACCGATTTTATGAATGTCTTTAATTAATTTACTTTTTGGAATAGTCCATTTAATATTTTTCAAGTTTAGTTCCCCTATAAAATTCACTTTTTTATCTTCAATTATTTGAAAAGTAATTTTATTATCATCCAAAGAAATTATTTCAGCAAAATACCAATTTAGTGTTGGATCAAGTTTATATCTTTCAATTTTTTTTTTCCAATTTTTATTTTTTATTTTATTTGTAATAGGTCCCTGCCATCCATGTCTACGGCTATAATCTTCAATTCCTTTTCTTAAAGATTTTAGCGCTTGAATTTGGTAATTAATTTTCAAGGGAGTACTAATACTTAAACCTTGAGAATAAAGTTTTTCAAAGCCGTAAATATCTTTGACTTTTCTTCTTACTTCTTCGGTGTATGAATTAGCTTCATTAACTATTTCAATCTTTCTTTTTTTTAGTTTGATATTTTTTTCTCTAAATTTTTTAAATTGTTTTTTTGTTATAAAATTGTTTTCTTTTAAATTTTCTAAAACTAAATTTCTTCTAAACTTTGCTATTTCAGGATATTTATAAGGATTGTATTTACTAGGAGCTTTAGGTAAGGCTGCAAGGAGGGCTGCTTCAGGATAATTTAACTCTTTAATTGATTTATCAAAATATTCTAAACTAGCCGCAGCTATTCCATAAGTTCCTTGTCCTAGATAAATTTGATTTAAATAAAGTTCTAAGATTCTCTCTTTAGAGTATGCTCTTTCAATACGAAAAGCTAAAATAGCTTCTTTAATTTTTCTTTTCATTGAAACTTCATTATTTAATAGAAAATTTTTTGCTACTTGTTGCGTTATAGTTGAAGCACCCTCAAGTCTTTTATTTTGTGAGATATTTTTAATATTTTTAATTACGGCTCTTAAAATGCCTTTTGCATCAATTCCTGGATGGCTAAAAAAATTTTTATCTTCTGCAGATAAAAATGCATTCACAACAGTGGTTGGAATTGACTCGTAAGGAATGAATAGTCGTTTTTCTAAAGCATATTCAGCAATTAATTTATTATTTTCAGAGTAAACTCTGCTTGAAATAGGAGGTTGGTAATTTGATAGTTTTTTGTAATCAGGTAAACCGACTGAAAAATACCATAGTGTTGAAAATACAAAAAATATAACAATTAAAATAAAGGAAATTATAAATTTAAGTGAAAAATTGAGAAATTTTAACATCTATGTTTATTTTATAATAATAATTCTGACTTTCTTTAGGCATGAATTAATATAATCACTGTATTTATGCTTAAAATTGTATAAAATGACAATATGACAAACTCAAAAATCTCAAATTTTATTAATTTAAAAGGAATTCTCGAAAAATGGAAAAAAACTTATATATCGATGCATCGCATCCTAATGAAACACGTATTGTTCTTAAATCAGATAGTTCGATTGAAGAGTATGAATATGAAAATAAGAATAATTTAAATTTTAAAAACAATATTTATCTTGCAACAATAAGTAGAGTTGAACCTTCTTTACAAGCTGCATTTGTAAATTTCGGTAGAGAACGCCACGGGTTTTTAGCATTCAATGATATTCAATCAGATTATTATCAGTTACCATCTGAGGATAAAGAAAAAATTAGAATGGCTGAAGAAAAAATTAGAGAAGAGTTAAAAGATAAACCAGTTGACACGAGTCAAGATTTAATACGGTCGGAAAATGAAATTAATAGTAAGGATCAGAAAAATGAGAAAGAAAAAGACAAACAAGAATATAGAGAAAAAGTAAAATCCTCATTTGGTATTAAAAGATATAAAATTCAAGAAGTTATCAAACCAGGACAGGTTATTTTGATACAGGTAATAAAAGAAGAAAGAGGACAAAAAGGAGCTGCCCTTACAACATTTATATCACTAGCAGGTAAGTATATGGTTTTAATGCCAAACACGCCAAAAGGTGGTGGAATTTCCAGGAAAATTTTTAATTCAAATGACCGACAAAAAATTAGAAATATTCTTAATGAAATTGAAATACCAAAGAGTATGGGTGTAATTGTCAGAACTGCAGGAGCAAACAAAACAAAAAATGAGATAGAAAAGGATTTTCAAAATACCTTGAGAACTTGGGAAGAAATAAAAGACAAAGCCTTAGACTCCAACGCTCCATCTCTTGTCTATGAAGAGGGAGATATAATAAAGAGAACATTAAGAGATACATACGATAACGATACTAAAAACGTTTACATCGAAGGTAATGAAGCTTATCAAAAAGCAAAAAAATTTATGAAGGAATTGATGCCTAAAAATGTAAAAAATATAAAAAAATATAGAGGAAAAATACCTCTCTTCCACGATGCTAATATTGAAAAAGAACTAAACAATATTTATGAACCAACTGTTAAATTAAAATCTGGTGGTTACTTAGTTATAAATCCTACAGAAGCGTTAGTCTCAATAGATATAAACTCAGGTCAATCTACAAAACAAATAAATATTGAAAAAACTGCTTTGAATACTAATTTAGAAGCTGCTCAAGAGATCGCACACCAAATTAAACTTAGAGACTTATCTGGTTTAATAGTAATTGACTTTATCGATATGATGAACTTTTACAATAGAAGAATAGTCGAAAAAAAAATGAGGGAAAGTATTAGAAAAGATAGAGCTAGAATACAGATAGGCAGAATTAGCAACTTTGGTCTACTTGAGATGACAAGACAAAGATTACGAGAAGGATCCATAAAATGGGAGACGCAGCTATCACTTTCATCATTTTCACAAAAAATTTTGAAAAAAATTCATCATTTAGCTTTCACTGACAAAGTAAAAATTATTAATTCTTACGTTCCCGAAAAAGTAAAAATATATATTGAAAAAAATCTTTTAGATGAATTAAAATATTTTCAAAAAAAATATTTATTCGACATCAAAATTTTATCTAACGATAAATTTATTATTCCCGAATATAAAATTGATTTATTAAATAAATCTAAAAAGATTATTAATTCTTTTGAAAATATTAATTTTATAAATGAACCAAAAAAAATTATCAAAGTTTCAAAAAAGGATAAAAAAGAAAAAGTAAGAGAAACTGCTAAAAGTAAAGAAAAAATTAAAAAAACTAAAATTAAAAAGAAAGTAAGAACTCTTTGGGTTAGAAGGAAAAAAAAAAATTAGATTAATCCTTTTGTTGGTGAGCTAGGTGATGCAAAATAATTTTTTTGCATTCTTCCAGCTAAATATGCCTTTCTTCCTGAAATTACAGCTTCTCTAAAAGATTCCGCCATCATAATAGGTTTTTTAGCATTTGCGATTGCACTATTTATTAAAACACCATCACAACCTAGTTCCATTGCGATGGTTGCATCTGAAGCAGTTCCTATACCAGCATCAACAATTACTGGAACTTTAGATTGTTTTATAATCAAAGAAATATTAACTTTATTTTGTAATCCTAACCCAGATCCTATTGGTGAAGCTAAAGGCATTATTGCTGAGGCACCGTTATCCTCTAATTTTTTAGCAAGTAAAGGGTCATCTGTGCAGTATACCATTACTTTAAAACCTTCTCTAACCAATATTTTTGTAGATTTAATTGTTTCAATCATATTTGGGAAAAGAGTTTTTTTATCACCCAAAACTTCTAATTTTACTAATTTCCAACCTCCCATTTCTCTTGCTAATCTTAAAGTTCGTAAAGCTTCTTCTGAGCTGAAACAGCCTGCAGTATTTGGCAAATAAATTATCTTTTTTGGATCAAGATGATCTGTCAAAATTGGTTTTTTTTTATCCAAAATATTAATTCTCCTTACCGCAACTGTAACCATATCTGCTCCAGAAGCTTTAATAGCTCTGGCAGTTTCAGAAAAATTTTTATACTTTCCTGTTCCAACTATAAGCCGTGATTTCAATGATTTGCCTGCAACCCTTAAAATATCCTTTTTCAACTTACCCTCCACCTATAAAATGAACTATTTCTAGTTTATCATTATTTTTCAAAAATTTTTTTTTATAATTTACTTTTGGAATAATTATACCATTACATTCGATTGCAACTTTTTTGTTATGTAATTTGTATTTTTTTAAAAGATCTAATATTGAAAAGTTAGATTTTATTATAACTTTTTTTCCGTTTAATTGTATTTTTGCCATAATTAAGTTATTCAATACTGAGAAATTTATGAATAAAATTATAATTGTTAATGGCCCAAACCTCAACCTTTTAGGTGAAAGAGAGAAAAACCAATATGGAAACTTAACTTTAAAAGATATTGAAAAAAATTGTAGCGAATATGCAAAAAAAAACAACATTAAGCTTTCATTATTTCAATCAAATATTGAGGGAGAAATAGTTAATAAGATTCAAAATTCAAGAGATAGCCAAGATGGACTAATAATAAATGCTGGAGGTTATACTCATTCCTCCGTTGCTATTCACGATGCTTTAAAAATATTAAAAATCCCTATAATTGAATTGCATATAAGCAACATTTATAATAGAGAAGAATTTAGACATAAATCTTTAATTAGTAAGGTTGCTAAAGGAGTAATTTGTGGATTTGGTGCAGAAGGATATATAATGTCTATACGAGCAATGAATAAACTTTTAGAAAAATGAAAATAGATAAAAAATTAATAAAAGAATTAGTTGATAATTTAAAAGAATTTGGACTTACAGAATTGGAGTATCAAGAAGGACAAACAAAAATTAAAGTTTCAAAAGCTGCTAAAGGAATTGAACAGTCTAAAACAAGCGCTGTTGTCTCTCAAAATAAAGCTGTACTAAGATCATCTGATGATAGTGAAGGAATAAGAGTAAAATCTCCAATAATTGGAACTGCATACTTAGCTCCAGAACCCGGTGCTAAAAAATTTATTGAGGTTGGAGACAAAATTAAAAAAGGACAAACAGTAATGATTGTCGAAGCTATGAAAACAATGAACCATGTGCCATCTACATCTGATGGCGAGGTAAAAAAAATTTTAGTAGAGGATGGACAGCCTGTAGAGTTTGGTCAGACCTTAGTTCTTCTTAAGTAAAAAATAAAAATGTTTAAAAAAGTTTTAATAGCTAACAGAGGTGAAATAGCTGTTAGAGTTATAAGGGCTTGCAAAGAATGGGGAATAAAAACAGTAGCAGTACATTCTAATGTCGACGCGGACTCTATGCATGTAAGACTTGCAGATGAAAGTGTTTGCATAGGTTCTCATCAACCACAAAATAGTTATTTAAATATCTCATCCATAATGTCTGCGGTTGATTTAACAGGTGCTGAAGCTATTCATCCTGGATATGGATTTTTATCTGAAAATGCAAAATTTTCTGAGATAGTGAGTAAGCATGGTATTAAATTTGTTGGACCAAGCGCAAAAATAATTTCTAAAATGGGAGATAAAATAGAAGCAAAACGTATAGCAAAAAAATATGGCTTACCAGTCATAGAAGGTTCTGAAGGTGGAGTAAAATCTTTATCAGAAGCAAAATCCATCTGTAAAGAAATTGGATACCCAGTTTTAATTAAAGCTGCTGGTGGAGGTGGTGGAAAAGGTATGAAAGTAGTCGAAGAGGAAAAAAATTTAGAAAACTTATTTCTTACAGCAAAATCTGAAGCAAAAAAATTTTTTAATAATGATGAATTATATATAGAAAAATATTTTAAACATCCAAGACATATTGAGGTTCAAATTATGTCTGGTAAAAATAAAACTGTTCACCTTGGTGAAAGAGACTGTTCGGTGCAGAGAAGACATCAAAAATTAATTGAGGAAACACCAAGCCCTGTTTTAACTGAAGAACAGAGAAAAGATCTTTTAGATAAAACTGTAAAAATGGTAGAACAGATAAATTATGAGGGAGCTGGTACTGTAGAATTTATTTATGAGAATGGTAAATTTTATTTTTTGGAAATGAATACTAGAGTGCAAGTAGAACACCCTGTCACAGAAGTTCAAACAGGTATTGATATAGTAAAAGAGCAACTGTGGATCGCTTATACTGGTGATACTGCTTTGAAACAAAGTGACATAAATCCGAGAGGTCATACTATTGAATGTAGAATAAATGCAGAAAATCCAGCGCTAGATTTTCAACCTAGTCCTGGAACGATAAGTGTTTGTCATCAACCGTCAGGTTTTAGGACAAGAGTAGATGGATCAATATTTCAAGGATGTAAAATAACTCCTTATTACGACAGTTTGATTGCTAAAGTTATATGTAAAGGTAGAAATAGAACGGAAGCAATTCAGAGAACTTTAAGATCACTTGATGAATTTGTTTTAGAGGGAATAACAACTACAGTAGACTTACATAAAAAAATATTAAGCCATAAAAAATTTATTAATTCTGATTTTGATACTAACTGGCTAGGTAAAGAAAAATTTTATTAAACATTTTTACAGTTTAATAATTGTAAATCATATATTGCGTGGTCAAATGGAGTAAGACTTGGATCAGATGCAAATGTCCAACCATTGAATATAAATACTTTTTCGTTATCTGTTTCTGTAAGATCTTTTACTTGCATGTAAGCTACACTATCAAATTTGTTGTTCACTTTGACTTTTCCACATTTTAAAATTTTAATTTCTAAAGGACCAAAATTTTTACTTTCATTCAAGTTTACTACTAGCTCTGATGATTTTGCAGTAATTTTATCAAGGCCAATCAAAATAGCTTGGGATGACTTTAATTGACTATTTTCTTTCTTCACTTTAAGATTTTGTTTTGAGGAATAATTTTCATTCTCGTCTTCAAGCTCTTCAAAACTTGGTTTTATTTTATCTAAATTAAGTAAAGGAGATGTTGTAATTTTTTCCTCTGCAAAAATACTTTTAAAACCAAAAAATAAAATTATGAGTAAATAAGCTTTATTTCCAAGTTTCATATTTTTTCTTTATGTTATTTTTTTTTATTTTGACTGGTTTAAAACTATTTTCTGTTCCTGTTTGATTTTCTAGATGTTTTTTTTGCCATGAATGTTTTGTTTCTCTTTTATCCGGAATTCTATCAATTGTATGGTGCATCCATAAATACCAGTCTGAAGTAATTTTAGTAGCTTCTATATTTTTTGAATAAATAACCCAACGTTCATTACTTTTACTCTTATAGTATTTATTTCCATGCTCATCTGTTCCTACATATTTTCCAAAAAATAATGTTTTAAGAAACGTTCCAAAAGTTTGTTTATTCCACCAGGTAAAAATTATTTTTAAGCTCATACTTTAAATTATAAATCCACACAATTTTCAATTGAATTATTATGTGATAGACACTTTATACAATTAATATATATCTAAATAAAGAGATTCCATAAATATATGAAAAAATATATCGTTGAAACTTACTATACTTGTACTTTTAAAACAGTTCATACTTTGGATAATTTGGATGATAAAGAGTTATCGAAAATTGATGATAGGACTGACGGGAATGTTGAAGTTATTGATGTAAAACTTAATAACCGTAAAACAAAAAAAATAGGTGGTAAAAAGGACGATTCTTCAAAAAAAACAGAACTTAATAAAAATTTATCAGAAAATATTTCAAGTCAGATTAAAAATTCAAAAAATGAGGTAAGAGATCATCAATCAAATCTTAAAATTAAAAACAACGCCAGATTTAAAATGCCCGATAGGAGGAAAGGTTACATTCAGAAAGCCCAGATAGGTGATCACAAAGTTTATCTTCACACAGGGGAATATGATGATGGTAAAATAGGCGAAATATTTATCGATACTAATAAAGAAGGTGAGTTAGTTAAGGCAATGATGAATAATTTTGCGATAGCAATATCCTTAGGATTGCAATACGGGGTTCCTTTAGAGGAATATGTTGATGCATTTATTGATACTAAATTTGAACCGTCAGGTAATGTAATAGGCAACGACAGAATACTAAGTGCATCATCAATTCTAGATTATGTATTCAGAGAACTTGCTATTTCTTACTTAGGAAAAGAGGAATTAGCTCATACACCTTCAATTACAAGCTCTAAAAATTTTAATACAAATAATGGAGATGATAAGTTTCTCAAAATTGTAAAAAATATTACCTCAAAAGGTTTTGTTAGAAGTAATTATGAGGAAAAATTAGTCGATCTTTCGGATGTTAGAATTAATCTCAAAACGAAAAACTAACTTTTTTTAATATCTTTTTTAATACTTAACTCTTTTAATTGTTTTTCATCCACTTCGGATGGCGCTTTCATCATCAAATCTTGGGCATTTTGATTCATTGGAAATAATGTAACCTCTCTTATATTTTCTTTATCTGCTAACAACATCACAATTCTATCAATTCCTGGCGCTATACCGCCGTGTGGAGGCGCGCCATAACTAAAAGCATTGATCATTCCACTAAATTTTTCCTCGACCTCTTTTTTATCATATCCTACTAAAGAAAATAATTTATACATTAACTCGGGAATATGATTCCTTATTGCACCAGAAGACAATTCAATACCATTGCAAACTATATCATATTGAAATGCTTTAATATCTAACGGTTTTTCAAAGTTTAATTCTTTTAAATTTCCTTGAGGCATTGAAAATGGATTATGACTAAATTTAATTTTTTTGGACGTTTCGTCCATTTCGTACATTGGATAATCCACTATCCAGCAAAATGCAAAATTATCTTTTTTTATAATATTCAAATCATTTGCAATTTTATCTCTAGCTAAAGAAAGAATTTTTTCTACTTCTTTTTCTTTACCACAAGCTAAGAATATACTATCACCAATTTCAGCATCACACTGATTTATAAGTTCTTGTAAAGACTCCGCACTAAAAAATTTTCCTACTGGTCCTTTGCCTTTTAGCTCTTTATCTTTTTCAATAGTAAAATATGCTAAACCAGAGGCCCCTTGCTCTTTAGCCCATTTGTCAATGTTATCAAAAAAACTTCTAGGTTTATCTTTAGTATTTTTGGTTATTATAGCCCTAACAATTGAGCCAGTTTTCACTAATTTTTTAAAAATATCAAACTTAACGTCATCTCTTTGAAATAAATTTGTTAATTCATAAATAATTAATGGATTTCTTAAATCTGGCTTATCTGTTCCATATTTTTTCATAGCTTCGTGAAAAGGAATTCTAGGAAATTTCTTATTAAGAATTTTTTTTGAAGAAAATTTTTCAAATAAATTTATCATTAATTTTTCAACTACATTGAAAACGTCCTCTTGTTCGACAAATGACATTTCTAGATCTAATTGATAAAATTCACCTGGACTTCTATCTGCTCTAGCATCTTCATCTCTAAAACAAGGTGCAATCTGAAAATATTTATCAAAACCGGAAACCATAATTAATTGTTTAAATTGTTGAGGAGCTTGAGGTAAAGCGTAAAATTTTCCTGGGTTTAATCTACTTGGAACTAAAAAATCTCTTGCTCCCTCAGGACTGGATGAAGTTAAAATTGGGGTTTGATATTCAAGGAAACCTAATTTTAACATCTCTGTCCTGATAAAAGAAATTACTTCTGATCTTAAAATAATATTATTGTGCATTTCCTCTCTTCTTAAATCTAAGAACCTATATTTAAGTCTAATATCTTCTGGATAATCTTGTTCACCAAACACTGGCATTGGCAATTCTTTTGCGTTGGAGAGAACTTCTACAGATTCTATCGAAACTTCAATTTTGCCTGTTTTTAAATCTAAATTTTCGCTTTCACTAGATCGTTTTACTACTTTACCTTTAATTTTAAGAACGGTTTCTGGTTTAGATTTTTCTACAATCGGAAAAAATTTATTTTTGTTTTCAATTACACATTGAGTTATTCCATAATGATCTCTCAGATCTACAAATAATAAATTTCCATGATCTCTTTTTCTATGAAGCCACCCTGAAAGAAGGATAGTAGTATTTATATCTTTCTCATTTAATTCTGAACAATTATGTGTTCTATATTTATTCATTGATCTAATACTTTTTTTATTAGATGAATATTAATTGATTTTCCAGTGGATAAAGATAATTCATCAACATCTTTAAGAAATTTAAACATTTTTTCATAAGATCTCTCAACATTATTTATAATGAAATCTGATATCTTAGGATTCACCCTTATTTGTTTATCTGACAAAGTTTTTGATATAATTACCTTTAATAAATCATCAGTAGGTAAATCTATTCCTATATGTAAAAAGCTATTTATCCTTGACTGCAGATCTTCTGTTTTGAATTTAAAATTTTTAATTGAAGTTTTAGAATTTATTAAAATGTAATTTTCTAATAATTTTGATTGGTTTAAAATTGAATAGAATAATTTTTCCTCAATATTATTTTCAAAATCATCAATTATTAAACAATCAAAAATAGTCAAATCTTGTATTGTCTCATTGGATATTTTTTTTGCACTTATTAATTTTATTTTTTCAATTTTTTTTTCTAATATATTTGCTAAATGAGTTTTTCCTGAACCAGATGCTCCATAAATGTTCAGCCATTTTCCGGGCCAAGTAGGCCAGCTCTCGATTAATTTATATGCTGAAAAGTTGTTACTCGATACAAAAAAATCTTGCTTATAATATTTTTTTGCGAATGGAAATTTAAATATAAGTTGATCCATATTCATAGTGTTGCAATTATCCAACTTTCATTTATTAATTTAAGATCAATATTTTGATTTTTTAATTGATTAATTATTTTATCTAATTTACCTAAATATTTGATTCTTAGATTCATAAAATCTTTATTAAAATCTTGAACATAAATATTTTCAATCAAATCTATCTTTTTAACCCTAGTGCTCAACTCCACAAAATTACTTGATTTACTTATGTTTAATTTAACGTTTAAAAAAGAGGGAGTTCTAATATCAATTAAATTTTCCGATTTAATAAGGTTAGTTAATTCAATTTTTATATCATTTATAATTTTTTCATTAAATATTTTCTCTTCTAAATTTTGTTTTATAAATTTAAAATTTTTAGTTATTTTTTTTCCTTCAATAACTGATGCGATATAAATTTTATCACTAGTTTTTTGACTTTCTATTAAAATTAATGCTAAATTTTTATTAGGATATTCTTGAAATAATTTTTCAATATCTATGCTTAATAAATTATTCTTATTTTCATTTAAATTTTGTATGATTTCTATATTTTCTAAAGGTAAAATAAACTCGATTAAATTATCCTTGTTTAATTCATTCCATTTTTCATAAAAAAAATTATTATTAAAAATGAACATCTCATTATTTTTAATTAATACTGGTAAGGTGTATAATTCTTTTTTTACTATTTCTGAATATAAAATTCCTCTTTTATAAAATAGATCATGAATTTTTTCTTTATCAAATGTAACGCTAAAATTTACTAATTCTACTTTTTTTTGCTCATTCGATATATTTTCTATTTGGTAATAAGTAACTAATCGTTTAATTGATGAAAAATCTAAATCTGAAATCTTTTCTTTGTCTTCTTTGAGAAGGATTTTTTCGATTAATTGTTCGAAACCTTCTTTTATTGCTTGGTTTGCTAATGCATTATTTGTAATCTTTTCTTTTTTTTCTAATTGAATATTATTAACATTAAATAAATTATTCTTAGAGAAAACAGTTTCAGTTTTTAAAAAAATAATTAAAATGAATATTAATTGCTTAAAAAATTTCATAAAATTAATTACCAACTTATAAATGAAAAAAAATCAAAATAGTTATAAAAAAAGTGGTGTTAATATTTCGTTAGCTAATAAGTTAGTAAAACATATAAGTAAATTGTCAAAAAAAGGTGTCAAAAAAACGAATTCTTCATCAAAAAGGGATATCATTGGAGGTTTTGGTTCATTGTTTGATATAGGTAATTTTAAAATTAAAGATCCAGTGATTGTTTCATGCACTGATGGAGTTGGTACTAAAATCGACTTAGCTAACAAGTTTAGAAAATTTGACACAATTGGTATTGACCTAGTTGCAATGTGTGTAAATGATTTAATTGTACAAGGTGCAAGGCCTTTATTTTTTCTAGATTATATTGCTGTAGGAAAACTAAATTTGATTAAAACAAAAAAAATTTTAAAAGGAATTTTTAAAGGATGTGAGATTTCAAATTGTAAATTAATTGGTGGAGAAACTGCAGAAATGCCTGGAATTTATTCTAAAGACAAATTTGATTTGGCTGGATTTAGTGTAGGCATTGTTTCAAAGAAAAAAATTTTAGATAAAAGTAATGTAAAAAAAAATGATATCATTTTAGCAATACCTTCTAATGGAATACACTCAAACGGTTATTCCCTAGTAAGATCTATTTTAGAAAAAAGTAAATTACCAAAAAAATTTAGAAAGGAAATTTTAAAACCTACAAAAATTTATACAAAAGAAATTTTAAAATTAATTGATAAAAACCTTATTAACGCTGCTGCGCATATTACAGGCGGTGGTTTAATTGAAAATTTATTAAGATCTGTGCCTGAAAATTTAACGCTAAACATTAATCTATCGAAAATTAAAACTAAAAAGATTTTTAAATGGTTAAAAAGTAAAAATATATCAGATAACGAAATGATTAAAACTTTTAATTGCGGTGTTGGTTTTTGTATAATTGTAAATAAGAATAACATTTCATTCATAAAAAAAATATTTTCAAAAAAATTTGAACCATATGAAATTGGATTTATATCAAAAGATAATAAGAGAGTACGTTTATTAAATTCGCTTAAATGGTAAAAAAGAAAACTTGTATTTTTATATCAGGCAAAGGTTCTAATCTACATAATCTAATTATTCGCTCAAGAGATAGTAGTTTTCCAATCAAGATTAATCTTATAATAAGTAATAATAAGAATGCTAAGGGTATTAATTATGCAATTAAATATAATATTCCCTATATTTTCATAAATACTAAAATTAAAAATTTTGAAAATAAAATCTTAATATATCTAAGAAAGTATAAAATCTCTTTTATTTGTCTTGCTGGTTTCATGAAAATAATTTCAAATAATTTAATAAAGCATTATCGAAATAAAATTATAAATATTCACCCTTCTCTTCTTCCTAAGTTTAAAGGCTTAAATACCTTCTCGAGAATGATAACAAATAAGGAAAAAAAAGGTGGGTGTACTGTACATTTTGTTAATAAAAAGTTAGATGGTGGTAATACAATTGTTCAAAAAAAATTTTTTATAAACTCTAAAGATAATGAAGAAGTTTTAAAAATTAAAACACAAAAATTAGAATACCAAGCTTTCCCTGAAGCAATTATTAAAATTTTTAGAAATAATTAACCCTTAAAAAAAAATTCAATTTCTTTTTTTGCATTATCTAAAGAGTCAGATCCGTGAACTGAGTTTTTATCGATAGAAACTCCATACATCTTTCTAATTGTATTATCTTCAGCGTCTTTAGGGTTAGTTGCGCCCATAAGTTTTCTATTAGATAAGACTGCGTTTTCACCCTCTAAAATCATTACAACTATTGGGCCAGATGAGAGATAAGCGCATAAATCGTTATAAAAAGGCTTAGATTGGTGCACTCTATAGAATTCTGATGCTTCATCTTTTGTTATATGAATTTTTTTGCTTTCTCTTATATTTAAATTATTTTTAATAAAAATATTTTTAATTTCATCAACTAAGTTTCTTTCAACTGCATCAGGTTTAATAATAGATAAAGTCTGTTCTTTTTTATTCATAATTTTCCTCTATTAATTGGTTTAATAATCTCACACCAAATCCTGTTGCTCCACCCGAATTTAAAGCACCACCGTATTTTGAAAAAGCCATTCCGGCAATATCTAAGTGTGCCCAAGGAGTTTTGTTTAAAATAAATCTTTGCAAAAATTGAGCAGCTGTTGTTGATCCCGCGCCACCTACATAATTTATATTTTGTACGTCTGCATTTTTTGAATTCATAAGCTTGTCATAGTTTTTATGAAGAGGCATTCTCCATAATTTTTCTTCCGTATTTTCTCCCGCAGCTAAAATCTGTTTCGATAACTTATCATCATTTGAGAAAAGTCCAGCATATTCAGAACCTAAACAAACAATTATAGCACCAGTCAAGGTAGCTAAATCTATAATAAATTTTGGTTTATATTTTTTTTCAGTATAAGTTAACGCATCAGCTAAAACTAATCTACCCTCAGCATCAGTGTTTAATACTTCTATCGTTTTTCCACTAAAAGACTTAACAATATCTCCAGGTCTTTGAGCTATTCCACTTACCATGTTTTCTACAAGGCCTACGACACCTACAGCGTTAACTTTTGCTTTCCTTAGTGCTAAGTTTTTCATTAATCCTACTACCGCTGCTGAGCCTGCCATGTCATACGTCATGTCTTCCATAAATCTCGCTGGTTTTAACGAGTAACCTCCAGTATCAAAAGTTACTCCCTTTCCAACAAAAGCTAATGGTCTAGAATTGTTTTTCAATCCATTCCATTCCATCGTTACAAGATAAGATCCTCTAATGCTTCCCATACCTACTCCAAGTAAAGCATTCATACCAAGCTTCTTTAATTTTTTTTCATCATATATATTTACTTTTAAACCATCTTTCTTTAATAAATTTAATCTCTTTGCATATTCATCTGGATGCAATACGTTTCCCGGTTCAGAAACTAGATCACGTGCATAAAAAGTACCCTCTTCTAAGGCTTTAAATTTTAATTGGTTTTGAGCAGAAGGCTTATTTGTGCTTCCTATAATATTTAAATTAATAATTCTTATTTCCTTTTTTGTTTTATACTTTTTGAATTCATAAGATTTTAATTTAAGACCGTGTAAAAAATGACCTAAAAAGTTTTTATGTTTGCTTAAAATGCTATCAGAATTAAGAAAATATTCACTATTTTTCCCCTGATTTATTCGTCCATAAAGTTCAGCTCCAAGACTTTCTACATCTGATATTTTTAAATTATTTTTTATGGAGATTAATATTATTTTTTTTTTTGAGTTAACCTCAAAAACAAATAAGTTTTTTTTAACATCAATAGTTTTTAATAGATCATTTATGTAAGAAAATTCTGAATTAGAAAGATATTTTTTAATAGCACCTGAGCTGAATTTATCATTGGAAAACAGTATGAGATTAGATGATGATTTACTAAATGTTTTTTTTGCGTAATTTATTCTGACTGTCATAATTTATATAATTTACCAAATTGGGTTGAAAGTTATATATGTTCAAATATACAAGATTTCAACGTTAAATTTACAATAATTAAACCATTGATTGAATTTACTATATGAATGCATTATCTATATACAAAATACAACAATGCTTCAAAACAAAATTTATCAAAATTATTTCTTAGAGATAATTAAATTATTTATTACCATTTTATTAAGCTTATCTCTTATTGCCTGGACTGTGAGAGCGGTGAATTTTTTAGATTTAATTGTTGATAGCGGATATCCCATAATAACTTATTTTGAATACTCAGTTTTGAACTTGTTCGGTATAGTTTCAAAATTTATTCCTTTATCTTTTTTATTAACAATTACAATTTTTATAATAAGACAAATTCAAGAGAATGAATTAATAATTCTGTGGACTTCTGGAGTAAAAAAAATTCAAATAGTAAATTTATTTTTTCAGATTTCAATAATTGTAACTATTTTCCATTTAATATTTTCTATATTTCTGGCGCCAGCAGCATTAAATAAATCAAGGCAGCTTTTAAGTAATGAAAATTTAATTTCTATTCTTCCAACCTTTAAAATTCAAAAATTCAGTGACTCATTTAAAGATTTGACATTTATTATTGATAATAAATATGAAAACAAAATTTCAAATATTTTCTTGCATGATGAGTCGGATAATTTAAAAAATATTGTCACAAATGAAGATGGAAATACATCCACAACAATAATTGCAAAAAATGGAATAGTAGAAGCTAAACAATTAATTTTGTTTGATGGAATTATAATATCAACTAAAGATAATATTGAAAATGATATTGTTACGTTTGAACAAATTAAAGTAAATTTATCTGCATTAACAAATACAACTATTAAGCAACCAAAAATTCAAGAAACTTCTACTCTTAAATTATTAGGTTGTGCAAACAATAATTTTTTTAATGATAGAAATTGTGAAGGAAATTTTAAAAAAGAAACTTTACCCACTCTTAACAGACGAATAATTTTACCTCTTTTTATCCCGTTAATCACATTAATATCGTCCTTGCTTTTAATAAAAAACAAAAAAAATATTTGGTACAATAAAATAAGTATTTTTGGTTACGCTTTTTTTATTTTATTATACGCAGAATTGATAATTCGTTTTACTGGTAAAAATTTTTTAATAGCTAGCATATTTATTTTATCGCCTTTTATATTATCATTAATAACTTATTTTTTTATAAGATTACAATTTTTGAAAGAAACAAAAATCTATGCATAGTGTTTTATTGAATTACTTATTAAAGAATTATTTAAAATCCTTTTTAAAAGTTTTTTTATTTTTCTACACTTTTGGATTAATACTCAATCTATTTGAAGAAATAGAATTTTTTAAGAATCTCGATGTTTCATTTTTAATTCCGTTATTTTTAACAATAATATTTATACCTGGAATGTTGATAAATTTACTTCCATTTATAATATTTATATCAAGCCTTAAATTTTTAGTTGATATAAGAAATAATAAAGATCTGCTTTCTTTAAAAATATTTGGGTATTCAAATTTTAAAATTTTTATTATTTTATCATTAACTTCATTTTTAATTGGTTGGATTGTTTTGTTCTTAATTAATCCATTAACCTCAACAATGTCTAAATATTACGAAAAAACAAAATCAAATTATTCAAGAGATATCAATCATTTGGTTTCTTTTAACAATAACGGAATATGGATTAAAGAAAATTTAGAAAATGGATACAGGATAATAACGGCTCCTAAATATAACAACGAGAATTTAAATAATGTTCTTATATTTAACTTTGATGAAAATTTTAAATTAAAAGAAAAAATTTATTCTAAAAATGCAAATATAAAGAATAATGATTGGATCTTAAGTGATGTATCAATTTTTAAAATTGATAGCTTGAAAAATAAAGGTATTTATAAAAATAATACTATTATCAATTCAATTTATACCTACGATAAAATTATAAATCTATTTAAAAACTTTGAAACTTTATCTTTTAATGATCTTATATTAAATTTTCAAAAATTAACTGACCAAGGTTACAATAAAATTTTTCTGGAACAAAGCCTTCACTCAATGTTATCCATGCCTTTTTTCTTACTTATAATGTCGTCTCTTGCTTGTATTATAGCTATGGGAACTTTGAAAAAATCAAACAACGTAAAATTCATTTTTATTGGGATTTTTACGTGTGTCATTATTTACTATTTAAAAGATCTCAGTATAGCATTAGGCCAGACCAATAGAATTCCCTTAAAATTAGCCAATTGGATACCAGTAATATCAATAGGAATGTTAAGTTTAATCGGTGTTTTACAAATAAATGAAAAATAATTTTTTTTTGATATTTGCACTATGTATTTTTTCTAAAGCATATGCTTTGGATGACTTAGAAATAAATGCAAAAAAAATATCTCTAGATAAAAAAAATGAGGTTACCATTTTTGAAGATCAGGTTTTTATTAAAGATGAGGAGAAAAATATAATTCGAAGTGACTATGTTATTTTCGATAATAAACTTAAAAAATTAGATATAAGAGGTAAAGTTGAAATTGAAACTAATCAAGGCTATTTTGTTCAAAGTGAAGATGTTGTATTAGATAAAAAAAAGAATATTTTAATTTCAAAAAAACCATCAATAATTACTGACATTCAAAAAAATAGAATTTATCTTGATAATTTTGAATATAATATAAAAAAAAAGGAGTTTAAATCCATTGGTGAAATTCAATTAAAAGATAAGTTAAATAATATTTATAAATTTACTCAAATATATATTGATGAAAAAAGCAAGGAATTATTTGGGACAGATTCTAAAGCTTTTCTAAATAACAGTAGTTTTAAATTTAATAAAGATAATAAACCAAGAATATTTTCAAACGCAATAAACTTAAAAAAAAATGAATCCAATTTTATAAAAAGCACTTTTACAACTTGTAATTATAGGGAAAATGATAAATGTCCCGCTTGGGAGCTAAGAGCGAAAAACATTAAGCATGACAACATAAAAAAAACAATTTATTATGACAATGTATTAGTTAGAATTTATGATATTCCAATTTTATATTTTCCTAGATTAGCGCATCCTGATCCTACAGTAAAAAGAAGGTCTGGGTTTCTTATTCCGTCTTATTCGGATACAAAAAATTTAGGAGCTAGTATTAACATTCCATATTTTTGGGCAATTAACAATGATAAAGATCTAACTTTAAAAAGTAGATTATATGTTGACGAACATCCGTTAGTTCTTGGTGAATATCGTCAAGCTTTTTTGAATTCTAATTTATTTTTAGACTTTGGTTATACTGGTGGTTACAAAGAAAATTCAACTAATAAACAAACTGGTGATAAATCACATTTTTTTTCTAATTTTTCAAAGAAATTCAAGTTCAGTGATAGTAAAGAGGGAAATTTGGAATTAAATGTTCAAACTGTTTCTAATAAAAAATATTTAAAACTTTATAGAATTAAATCAAATTTAATAGAAAATTACGAGACCAGCTCTTTAAAAAATTTTATTAATTATGAATACTTTGATGACGATAAAAATCAATTTATCAGTTTTTACTCAAGTATTCATACAGACCTTAGCGACAACTATAATGACAAATATGAATACATTTTTCCGGAGATAAATTTTAATAAAAATCTTTACAGCGGTAATTTAGGATATGGCAGTTTTAACACAAATCTTAAAGTAAGAAATTATGATACTAATAAGCACGAAAAATACTTAATTAATGAGTTCGAATGGGGTTTAGATAAATCTTTTGGAAAAATCCCTTACAATGGGAAATTTCTTACAAATATTAAAAATGTAAATTATGAAACAACTAATGTAAAAAGTTTTAAAGATAATACTACTCACGAATTATTTGGAGCCATAGGGTATTTAGCTAGTTTAAATCTTATTAAAGGAAATTTTAGTGAAATTTTAGAACCAAAATTACTTTTGAAGTACTCACCAAATCATATGCGTAAACAAACAGGAGATTATAGCCTATACCGAAATAATATTTTTGACCTGGATAGATTAAATGCTTCAACTAATTTTGAGGGAGGGACTAGTTTAACTTATGGATTTGACTATGAAAAAACTTTTGATAACAACGAAAAATTAAATTTTTCATTTGGGCAAATTATTAAAGAGAAAAAAACAAATAAAAATATGCCAAGTTCTTCAAGTTTAGATAAAAGATTTTCAGATATTGTAGGAAATTTAAACTACAACAAAAATAATTTTGAATTAAAATATAATTTTTCATTAGATCAAAATTTTAAAGAAATGAATTATAGTGAAATTGAGACTAGATATTCTCTTGGAAATGTAGACTTTAATTTGAATTATTTAAAAGAAGATAAATTGGCGGATAATAAAGAGTACTTTAAGTCCTCTATTGAAATTAAAAAAGGTAAAAATGGTTTATTTTCATTTGATAATAAAAGAAATATCATTACCAATGCATCAGAGTATTACAATTTGAGTTATGAATATATCAACGATTGTTTAAGAGCCGGACTAGTTTATAGAAGAGAGTTTTATAACGACTCTGAGCTTGAAGCAGAAAATTCTCTACTTTTCAAAATAACTCTAAGTCCTTTTGGTGATATTACCTCGCCTAAATTTTACCAATAATGAAAAGTTTTAAAAAAAATATTTTTTTTTTCATCTGCATTATTTTTATCAATTTAAACTTGTTTGCATCGAATAATTTTAAAATACTCACAAAAGTAGGTAATGAAATTATAACTTCTTTTGAGCTAGAAAACAAAATCAAAACTACTTTATTTTTATCTGGTGAAGAGCTTAATCAAAGTAATATAGATCAAATTAAAAATTTATCTTTAAATTCATTGATTAACTTTAAATTGAAGAAAGAAGAAATAAAGAAATATAACATTAAAAATAATAATGACCTGAGGCTTTCAAAATATTTAGAAAATTTAGCAAAAAAATTTAATGTTGATAGAAATGAGCTAGAAATATTATTTTCATCAAATGGCTTAGATTTAAATCTTTTTTTAGAGGAAATTAAAACAGAATTTCTATGGCAAAATTTAATTTATAAAATCTATTCAAAGAAGGTTAATTTAGATGAAAAAGCTATTACCGAAGAACTCAATAAAGTGATTTCAAATCAAAAATCTATAACCGAATATAATTTATCTGAAATTGAGACAAAAATTTTAAACGAGTCTGAAATAGATGAATTAAAAAGATATATAGATAAATTTAGTTTTAAAAAAGCAGCACAAAAATTTAGTTTATCTAATACATCTCTTGATGGAGGGAATATTGGTTGGATAAATTCGAAAAGTTTATCTAGTGAGATGCAGAAAATAATAAAAAATTTAAAAATAGGCCAATATTCTGAACCGATAAGAAGAGATGAAAATATTCTTATTTATTATATTAATGATAAAAGAGAGATTTCAAATTTTAGTAAACAAAATCTAGAAAAGCTCAAAGAATCAATAATAAATAAACAAACAAATGATCTATTGAATATTTATTCAAATAATCATTTATCAATTAAAAAAAATAATACACTTATAGAATATCAATGAAAAAAAAAATACTCTTAGTTACTGGTGATCCAAACAGTATAAATTCTGAGATAATTTTCAAAACCTGGAAAAAAATCAATAAATCTTTAAAAAAAAGAATCTACTTGATTTCAAACTATGATTTACTTTTTAAACAATTCAAAAAGCAAAAATATAAAATAGACATGATAACTGTCAAAAACATTTATGAAAAACAAAATAGTAATAAGTTAAAAATTTTAAACGTAGAATTAAATTTTAATAATCCTTTTTCAATAATCAAAAAAAATTCATCATCTTTTGTTGTAAAAACATTGAATTTAGCACATAAATTATCTTTAGATAACAATGTAGTGGGTTTTATTAACTGTGCAATCAATAAAAACCTTATTTCAAACAAAGGATTAGGAGTTACCGAATTTTTGTCCAATAAATGTAAACTTAAAAAAAATGGTGCAGTAATGATGATTCATAATAAAAAGCTTTCAGTAATTCCTCTTACAACGCATATAAATATAAAAAAAGTTTCAGGACAGATAACTAAATCTCTTATAGTAAACAAAGTAAAAACAGCTAGAATATGGTACAAAAAAAATTTAAAAAAAGATCCCCAATTTGGAATATTAGGATTAAACCCACATAATAATGAATTAAGAAAAAACTCTGAAGAATTAAAAATTATAATTCCTGCAATTAAAAGATTAAAAAAATTAGGTATAAATGTAAAAGGACCACTTGTATCAGATACATTGTTTATGAGTGAATATAAAAAATATGATATTGTTGTTGGGATGTATCATGATCAAGTTCTTGCTCCCTTTAAAACTTTATATAAATTCGATGCCATAAATGTAACGCTAGGATTAAAATACTTAAGAGCATCCCCTGACCATGGAACTGCAAAAAACCTAACATTAAAAAATACCGCAAACCCGCAAAGCCTAATAAATTGTGTAAATTTCTTTAGTAAATTTTAGGAATGGTATTTGCAAAAAAATCTTTAGGTCAAAATTTTTTGATTGATAAAAATGTTATTAATAAAATTATCAATTTAACAAAAATAAAAAATAGAGAAATTATTGAAATTGGGTCTGGTAAAGGTGCTTTGACAGATGAAATTTTAAAGAGAAAACCAAAATCTTTAAAAATAATAGAAAAAGATGAAAATTTATTTAGTTATTTAAAAAAAAAATACCATAAAAATAATATTATTAAAATTTTTAATAAAGATATTCTTGAATTTAATTTAGAAAGAATTTTAAAAAATAAGTCAATAATTTTTGGAAATTTACCATATAATATTTCATCACAAATATTAGTAAAGATAATTAAATTTAAAAAATTTCCACCTAAATTTGATGACGTAGTTTTCATGTTTCAGAAAGAACTTGGTGAAAAGATTATTAGTAAATTTCCATCAAAAAATTATGGAAGACTATCAATATTAACAAACTATAAACTTAGAATTATGGAAAAATTTATTATTTCTCCGAATTGTTTTATTCCAAGACCAAAGGTTAACTCTATGATTATTCATTTTAAACCAAAAAAAAATATTTTATTTAATATTAAAAAGATTGATAACTTAGAGAAAGTAACTAATATTTTATTTTCAAATAAACGAAAAATGATAAATAAAAATATTAAGAAAATTTTAAATATTAACGAGATAAAAAAAATTTCTGACCTTAAAACGAAATGTAGACCATCAGAAATAAATCCTGAAATTTACTATAGAATTACTGAGATATTTGAGGAAAAGTGAATTTTTTTTTGTAATTTAATATTATACTCTCAATTTGTTTAAAGCATGAGTCTAAATTATCATTAATAATTATGTAGTCGTAATCACTCCAATGTTTTATGTCTTCATCAAAAGACTTGAATCTTTTATCTATTTCTAATTTTGTATTCTGATTTCTTTTAATTAGTCTATTTTTTAATTCTTCTTTATTTTTAGCTATTAGAAATATTTTTATTAATTTTAAATTTTTAAATTTTGATAATTGTTTTGTGCCTTGCCAATCTATATCGAATATTATGTCATTAGTTTTTATTGTACTGTCGACACTTTGTTTTGACGTTCCATAATAATTATCAAAAATTTTTGCATACTCATAAAATTTTTCTTTTTTTATCAATTCCTCAAATTTGAATCGAGAAATGAAATGATAGTCAACACCGTCTACCTCATTTGATCTTGGTGTTCGTGTTGTATGTGATACTGATATTTTAAATGACTGATATTTTTGCTGAATTTTTTTAGTAATAGTGGTCTTACCTACACCTGAAGGGGAAGAGAGTACAACCATGATATTTTGAGCACCATGTGCCATAAAGTTATTATTTAATGAAATTAGTTATTAGCTTTACTTTCAATAAACTTAATTGCATCTCCGACTGTAAGAATTTTTTCGGCTTCACTATCTGATATTTCCGAACCAAACTCTTCTTCGAAAGCCATTACTAATTCCACTGTGTCTAAACTATCAGCGCCTAGATCATCGATAAAGCTTGCTTCTTCAGTTACTTTTTCTTCATCTATCCCTAGATGATCAGCTACAATTTTCTTTATTTTTCCTTTGATTTCTTCTGACATGAGTTCCTTTTTTTAATTGTTAATTTCTTAATAGATTAATAATAAGAATTGTCAAGACATATACATACCACCATTAACATGTATTGTTTCACCGTAGATATATTTTGAAATATCTGATGCTAGAAAGGCTACGCAATTTGATACATCTTCTGCAGAACCAAGATTACCAGAAGGTATTTTTTCAATTAAAATTTTTTTAAAATCTTCTTTAATTTTATCAGTCATCTCGGTTTGTATAAATCCTGGTGAAACACAATTTATATTTATATTTTTTTTCGCATATTCTAATGCTAAGCTTTTTGAAAAAGCAATTATACCAGCTTTTGAAGCTGAATAATTAGATTGACCTACATTACCAGTGTGACCGACGATAGATGTAATATTGATTATTTTGCCATATTTGTTTTTAAGCATTTTTTTTATTGTAAATTTACACATTAAAAATGTAGAGGTTAAATTTATATCTAAAACTTTTTTCCAATTATCCTCTGTAAGTCTTACAGAAAGATTATCTAAGGTAATTCCTGCATTATTAATCAGCACATCAATTCCATTCAATTTATTATTAACATCATCGATAAATCCCTCAATTTTATTATGTTCTTCCAATTTAAATTTTTCGACCAATACGCCACTGAATTCTTTTTTTAAATTATCTAGCTTTACTTCATTAGTTCCGCTGCCAATCACTTTGGCTCCTAAATTGTGAAATTTTTTAACTAAGTTATAGCCAATACCTCCTGTGGCACCAGTAATTAATATTTTTTTATTTTTAAAGTCTATCATGTGAATTTTTAATATCAGCTATTGAATTAATTGAAAAGCAATTTGCTTCTTTTATTGTTCTTTTGACCATGCCTGTCAAAGCTTTTCCCGGCCCTATTTCTACAAAGATTTTTACTCCATTTTTTGACATATTTATTAAACTTTCTCTCCATCTTACGGTAGAGAAAATTTGATCGACTAGTAAATTTTTAATTTTAACAGAATCATCTTCGGCCCTTGCAGTCACATTATTAATAATCTTTATTTTTGGTGTAGTAAATTTTGTATTTAAAATTTTTTCTTTCATTTTTTCTGCAGCAGGTTTCATCATTGAGCAATGAAAAGGTGCGCTTACTTTCAAGGGTATAGTTTTAATTTTTTTTTCTTTTAATATATTTTGAAAAGAAGTAACGCTGGCTTTATCTCCGCTTACGATTACTTGACCATCTGCATTATCATTTGCTATTTCGCAGACCCCCGGAATATTATCACTTTTATCTATAAGTTTTTTTATCTCTTCAGTTTTAAGACCTAAAACAGCTATCATTAATCCATTTCCAATTGGAACTGCATCTTGCATAGCTTTTCCTCTTTCATGCAGGAGGTATAAAGCATCACCAAAATCTAATGCCTCAGCGCAAACTAAGGCGCTGTATTCACCTAAAGAATGACCAGCAATATATTTATATTTATTTAAATCAAAATTGAATTCTTCTTTAAGCACTTTAAAAATTGAATAACTAACCGTTAAAATTGCTGGCTGAGTGTTTTTTGTTAGTTGCAACTCATTTTCGGGTCCCTCTAAAATGATCTTTGAAATAGGGTAACCTAACTTGGCATCAGCTTCTTTGAAGATTTTTTTAACAAATTCAAAATTAGAATAGAATTCTTGTCCCATTCCAATTACCTGTGAACCCTGACCAGGAAATAATAAGGTGCTCATTTATATTAATTTATATAATAATTATTAGTATTGCTATAACTTTTCATTATAGTATAAACCAGATTTTACAAATTAAAATTAATATTAAATTAACATAAGAAAAATATGGCTTTTTACGAAAATACTATTGTTGTGAAACAAGATTTAGCTGAAAAAGAAGTTAAAATTGTAAAAGATAAGTATAATGATTTAATAAATAACTCTGCAGGCAAAGTTATTAAAATAGAGGAATGGGGATTATTAAATTTAGCAAAAAAAATAAATAATTATAAAAAAGGTTTTTATATTCATTATAAATTTGAAGGAAATAGAAAAACATTAACAGATATTGAAAAAAAAATAAAAGTAGATAACTCAGTTATTAGACACCTCACTGTAAAATATAAAAAACTAGACACAAAAATTGAGTATTTTAACAAAAAAGATAAACAATAATGAAAAGAAGAAATAAAAAGTTTCAAAAAAAAGGCCAAAATTCTTTAAGTAAACTTAGCTTGTTTCAAAAGAACGATGGTAAATTCTCAAAAAAATGTCCACTATCTGTAAAAAATGCACCAATTGTAGATTATAAAAATGTAAGCTTACTAAAAAAATATGTGTCTGATAATGGAAAAATTGTATCTTCAAAAATAACTTCAGTCGCATTCAGCAAACAAAGAAAGCTTACAAAAGAGATTAAGAAAGCAAAAATACTAGGATTAATTTAAATGGAAGTAATATTATTAGAAAATATTTTAAATCTTGGAAATATTGGAGACAAAGTAAAAGTTAAAAACGGATATGGTAGAAATTTTCTTCTAAAACAAGGTAAGGCACTGAGATTTAATAAAGAAAATATAGAATTTGTAAATAAACAAAAAGATAAACTTAATAAAAAAAATATAGAAGTAAAAAATAAGTTTAAGGAAATTGCAAAAGTAATCAATAATAAAACTTATACTTTTTATAAAGAAAGTAAGGATAATGGCGACCTTTATGGATCAATAAAGCCTAAAGAAATTTCAAATCTGATTAGAGAAAAGTCAAATGCCGAAATTAATCCTTCTCAAATAATTCTTAAAAGTGAATTAAATAAAATTGGACTTTACAAAGTTGATGTAAATTTTCACTCAGAAGTTAAAGCTATTATCTCTATCAAAATAGATAAAATACAATCAAAGTAACTTTTCCACAGAGCTAAGAAAAAAGTGTGTAACTTTTTACTTTAACAGAAGAAACTTTACCCTATTATTAAATTTGTGAAAGAAATAAATTCACTTCAAAATAAAATTGAAAACAAACAACCTTCAAATCTAGAGGCGGAACAAGCTTTAATAGGGTCTATTTTAGTTAATAATGATATAATTGATGAAATTTCAACAATAGTAAACTCTTCAATCTTTTATGATCCTGCGCATGTAAAAATTTATGAAGTAATTGAAAATTTAAATAATAAAGGAATGATAGCAAATCCAATAACTTTAAAAAATTTTTTTGAAAAAGATAATATGTTAAATGAAGTTGGAGGAACAGAATATTTAGTAAAACTAACAAGATTTTCTGGATCGTCTAAACAAGCTGTAGATTATGCAAAAATAATACACGAGATGTACTTAAGAAGAGAACTAGTACAAATTTCAGATAAATTATCTAATGATACACTCAATGCAAATTCTCAAGAACAAAATGCTGAAAACATAATTGAAAGTACAGAAAAATCTCTATTTGATTTAGCAGAAAGGGGAAGTTTTTCACAATCATTTTTAAAATTTAATCAGGCTTTAGACCAAACTATTCAAATGGCTACTATGGCTATGCAAAGTGATCAAGGGATAGTTGGTGTGCCTACTGGACTTACTGATCTTGATGAAAAATTAGGTGGATTACATAAATCGGATTTAATTATTTTAGCTGGTAGACCATCAATGGGTAAAACTGCACTTGCAACAAACATTGCTTACAATGCAGCTCAACATATCTTAAAAAAACAAGAAAAATCGTCGATAGCTTTTTTTTCTTTAGAAATGTCCTCTGAACAATTGTCGACTAGAATTTTATCAGAACAAGCAAAAATTAAGTCTGATGATATACGTAGGGGTAAAGTTACCGAAGAAGAAATAAATAGATATATTGAAACGTCGAGAAATATTTATAATCTTCCATTATACATCGACGAAACTCCAGCTATAACTATTGCAACTTTAAGTAATAGAGCAAGAAGAATTAAAAGATTATTCGGCCTAAGTTTAATAGTTGTTGATTATATTCAATTGATGAGATCAAGTACAAACAAAAACGAAGGAAGAGTTCAAGAAATTTCTGAAATCACTCAAGGTCTTAAAGCTCTTGCAAAAGAACTTTCGGTACCAGTATTAGCGCTATCTCAATTATCTAGAGCAGTAGAACAAAGAGATGATAAACAGCCGCAACTTGCAGACTTAAGAGAGTCAGGGTCTATTGAACAGGATGCGGATGTAGTTATGTTTGTTTATAGGGAAGCGTATTATCTTGAGAGAAAACAGCCAAAATTAGGATCAATAGAGCATGCTGAATGGCAGTCTAAAATGAACGATGTAAACGGATTAGCGGATATAATATTAGGCAAACAAAGACACGGTCCCACAGGCACTGTTAAAGTTGAGTTTGAGGGAATTTATACAAAATTTAAAGATTTAAGCAAAAATTAGCCTTAGTTTTCTCTTTAGTTATAAAAATTTTAAGATATATCTGAAATACCACCATGTTTGCCGAAATTTATAAAAAAATAATTACAGATTTCTCAAAAATAACGCTTATTTTTCTTTTAATTTTAATAGGGTTCTCTCTTTATCACTCTAAAAATTTTAATTTAGATGCATCTTCTGACGCTCTTTTGCTAGAAGGTGACCCAGATCTTAAATATCTTAGAGAAGTAAATAAAACTTATGGTTCAAAAGATTTTTTAGTCTTAACTTATACTCCAGTTTCAAGTTTTATTGAAAAAGAGACAATTCTAAATCTTCAACTACTAAAATCTAAAATTGAGAAATTGTCTTGGGTAGACAGTGTAGTTACAGTCATTGATGTTCCTCTTCTTAAAAGTACTGATGAAGGGTTAATGGATAGATTAAAAAACTATAAAACTTTGGCTTATCCAGAGATAAATAGAGAAAGAGGTTTTGAAGAAATAATTAATAGTCCTATTTATAGAGACTATGTAATTAGTAAAGACGGTAAAACATCTGGAATAGTTGTTTATTTAAAAAAAGATGAACGTTTAGACGAATATCTTAAGGTTAAAAACAAATATTATGACCAATCAAAAGAAAGTAGTTTATCAAAAGAAGAAAGGCAAAATTATAAAAAATTTCTTAAAGAATACGAGGAATATAAAAATTTATATAATATAAGAAACCATCAAAATATTACTGAAATTAGAGACGTAATAAATAAGTACGGAGAAAATGCAAAAATTCATTTAGGTGGTATACCAATGATAGCTAATGATATGATGGGCTATATCAAAAGTGATATCATTGTTTTTGGTTTCGGTGTCTTTGTTTTTATTGTTCTCACTTTATGGTTCATTTTTAGAAATTTAAAATGGGTGATAATGCCATTGTTAGGATGTTCTACATCTGTGATTGTAATGATTGGAATGTTGGGTTTGATTGGGTGGAAAGTCACAGTTATTTCATCTAATTTTATAGCTTTGATGCTAATATTAAACATGGCAATGAACATCCATCTAACTGTCAGGTTTCTTCAATTAAAGAAAGAGTTTCCAGAATTTACTAAAAACGAAGCTGTGTTTGAAGCAAGTAAAAAGATGGTCTTACCTATTCTTTATACAGTTTTAACTACAATTTGCGCTTTTTTATCTTTAGTCTTTAGTGGAATAAAACCGATAATTGATTTTGGTTGGATGATGACATTTGGATTAGCAATTTCATTTTTAGTAACATTTTTTTTATTGCCATCTTTACTAAGCGTATTCTCTTCTAGGGATGAAATAAATATTAAAGATACTGATAAATCTTTGATCACCTCGGCTTTGAGTACATTTACAAAAAATAATAAAATTTTAATTTTTGGCTCTACTTTTTTTATAATTGTATTTAGTATTATTGGAATATTTAAACTTGAAGTGGAAAATAGTTTTATTAATTACTTTGATAAAGAAACAGAAATTTATAAAGGAATGAAAAAAATTGACGATGAATTAGGTGGAACCACTCCATTAAATATTATTCTAAAATTTCCAGTAAAACAGAAAGTAAAACAAGATAAAGAAGATGAGCTCGACGATTGGGATGAAGAAATTGAAACTAATGAAGACAAAGCTAAATATTGGTTTACAAGAGATAAAATGGACAAAATTATAAAAGTCCACGATTATTTGGACTCACTGCCTGAAATTGGAAAAGTTCTTTCTTTCGGTTCAATATTAAGGGTTGCGGAGGAACTTAATAACAAAGAATTACAAAGTTTAGAGATTGCTGTTTTATTTAGCAAAATTCCTGAAGCAATAAAAAAGGAAATAGTTGCACCTTATATCTCAGTTGAGAAAGATGAAGCGAGGATAAGTGTCAGAATAAAAGATTCTCTTGAAAATTTAAGAAGAAATGAACTTTTAAAGAAAATTAATACAGACTTAAATACAAAATTGGGATTAGAAAAGGAAGAATATAGATTAGCTGGAGTACTCATTTTGTTTAATAATTTGCTTCAAAGTTTATTTAAATCTCAAATACTTACTTTAGGAATTGTAATGTTTGGCATCTTTATTATGTTTTGTATTTTATTTAGAAATTTAATTATTTCCTGCATTGGAGTCGTTCCGAACTTTATTGCTGCTTTTTTTATACTTGGCATAATTGGTGTTATTGGCATTCCATTAGATATGATGACCATTACTATAGCAGCTATCACTATAGGGATAGCTGTAGATAATAGTATTCATTATATTTATAGGTTTAAAGAAGAATTTAAGTCTATAAAAAATTATAATAAAACGATGGAAAGATGTCACAAAACAGTTGGTGTTGCCATCCTTAATACATCTTTAACTATAGTTTTTGGTTTTTCAATATTAGTTTTATCAAATTTTATACCAACTATTTATTTTGGTGTATTTACTGGTTTGGCTATGATGCTTGCTATGATCTCAGTTTTAACTTTACTCCCAAAATTAATTCTTATTTTAAAACCATTTGGAGAAGAAATCTAAGACCTCAAATGATTAATGACTTTTTAATTAACTTTTTTAATAAAACAAATGTCTTTGATATATTTTTTTTGGTTATAATATTTTACAATGTAATTCGATGTTACATGAAAGGTTTTTCTCTAAGTTTAATTTCCTTTATGAAGTGGGTTTTAACAACAATAATCACAATTATTTTAGTCCCAAAATTACAACCTATTGTAAGTGATTATATTGAATCAGATTTTATAAATAGTATCGGTTTAGGAGTAGCTATCTTTATATTCACTCTTTTTATAATAATTTTAATTGGAAAATCTTTAGGCAAAGCAGTTACTTGGACTGGTGTCGGTTCAATAGATAGAGTTTTTGGTTTTGTATTTGGCTTTTTTAAAGGTTATTTAGTTTCGGTATGTTTATTTTCAATTTTAAATTGGTTTTATCCTTATCAAAATTGGGGTATATCAGCAGGGAGTGCAATATCTTTTAACATAATAAATAAAGGAAGTGAGATTTTAGTAGAGGAGTTTCCCTCTAGTGAAGATTTCATAGACACAAAAGAAAAAATTGAAAAAATTTGACTTTGATAAATTAAGAGAGGAATGTGGTATTTTTGGAATATCCAATCATGATGATGCTTCAGCATTAGTTGCCTTAGGTTTACATGCTCTACAGCACAGAGGTCAAGAAGGATGTGGAATAGTTTCTTTTGATGGTAATAACTACCATTCAGAAAAAAGGCAAGGTCTTGTAGGAGATCATTTCACTGACTCTGAATTGTTAAAAAGACTACCAGGAAATTTTGCGGTAGGTCATAATCGATATTCAACAACTGGCGAAACGTCTTTAAGAAATATTCAACCATTTTTTGCAGACCTTCATATGGGAGGTTTAAGCATTGCACATAATGGAAACTTAACTAATGCGCTTTTACTGAGAGAAATATTAGTTAAAGATGGTGCAATTTTTAGGACCACGAGTGATACTGAGACAATTGTTCAACTAATTGCTAAATCAAAAAGGGAAAAGTTTACTGATAAACTTATAGAAGCTCTTTTTCAAATCCAAGGTGGATTTGCGCTTATTTTAATGACAAATAAAAAACTGGTTGGTGTTAGAGATCCATTTGGTATTAGACCATTAGTAATAGGAAAATTAAAAAAATCTTACATACTTGCTTCAGAAACTTGTGCGCTTGACATAGTTGGAGCAACATTTATTCGAGAAGTAGAAAATGGAGAGATAGTAATAATTGAAAATGAAGAGTTGAGGTCTTTAAAACCTTTTCCAGCTCAAAAACCAAGACCTTGTATTTTTGAGTATATTTATTTTGCTAGGCCAGACAGTTTAATTGATAAAAAGTGTGCGTATGAGTATAGAAAAAATTTAGGCAAGGAATTAGCTAAAGAAACAGACTTACAAGCAGATTTAGTTGTTCCTGTTCCTGACTCAGGTGTTCCGGCGGCATTAGGGTATGCAGACCAATCAAAGAAGAAATTTGAATTAGGATTAATTAGAAATCATTATGTGGGAAGGACTTTTATTGAGCCAACACAAAGTATTAGAAGTTTAGGGGTAAAACTTAAATTGAGTTCAACAAAATCAATTGTTAAAGATAAATCTATAATATTAATTGATGACTCATTAGTCAGAGGAACTACTTGTAGCAAAATAGTAAAAATGCTTTATGAAAGTGGAGCTAAAGAAGTTCATGTCAGAATAGCCTGCCCAGAAATAAAATATCCAGATTTTTATGGTGTTGATATGCCCACAAAAGAGGAGCTGCTGGCATTCAAAAAGAATAATCAAGAAATGTGCGAACACATAAAAGCAAAGAGTTTAAAATTCTTAAGTTTAGACGGACTTTATAAAGCTTTGATTGGTTTCAAGAGAAATAATAGCTACCCTCAATTTAGTGATCATTATTTCACTGGGGATTATCCTATTAAACCTCATGATGCTATGAAAGGATTTAAAGTAAAGCAATTATCTCTTCTTAGTGGAAAGTCAAATAACTAACTAATAATCTTAAGTTTATTCTTTACATCTAAATATAGTATTGAGCCATTTATGAAAATTGGATTTGAATTAATTTTCTTTGGTATTTTATTAATTTGCTCTAAATTACCTCTAATATTAAAAAATGATATAAATGAGTTATTTAAAAAAACTAATAGCTTATTATTTGCTAACATAAAATTTGTAAATACAAATTTTTTTCTTTTATTCAAAAGATTTTTTATTTGATCGTCTATTTTATAGGAATATAAAATCTCACCAGTTTTTAATTTTGATGCTATCAACATATTTTTTTTGGTAAGAAAAAAAACATAGTCATTATTTATTATTGGTTTAAAATTTGATGAAAAATTCTTTTTACTAATTATATTACCTGATCGAGAGTCGATAAAGTAAGTGTGTCGAGATGTAGATACCACAATTATATTATCATAATTGACAATTTGGGTACTGAAAAACAAGTTAGTAGTAGTTAATTCTAATGCTTGATTTAAATTAATAAACCAATTTATGCTTTTAGATTTAATATTAATTGAATACAAAGAACCAAATGAGTTTAAAAAGAATAAATTATTTTCTCTAAAAGAAAAATTATTTACAAATCGATTTGTTACAAGTGTTTCTTCAGTAGGAATTGACTTTAATAATTGTCCATTTTTTTTATCAAAAAAAATAATATTATTATTTTGATTTGCTGCTATTAAATTATTTCCATTAATTTTTAAATTTGACTTAAATGGTACTTTAAAATTTTTGGCCCAGACTATATTCTTATTAATATAATCATATACATATAAATAACCTAAATTGTCCGAGACAAATATAAGATTATTTTCTACAATTAAATAAAGTTTTTTATCTAAATTTTTATATTTTTTTTTATAAAAATTAAATTTTGAAATTATCTCTTTTTTTTCGATAGAATAAATAATTATATTACCTTTTTTATCGTTAATGATTAAGTTCTTATTCTTAAATAGTAAATAATTATTAGGGTTAAATCTTGTTAATTTTTTACTTTGAAAAATTATTTTGTTTTCATTGGTATAATCAAAATTTACAAAATTATTTGAATTATTGTAATAGAAATCTTTCCATTCATCGTTTTTTATGGCGTCTGATAATTTAAAAGAGAATGTTTTATTTAAAATTATAGTATCTTCAAAAATTTCATCTGAAGAAGATATCTTTTTAAAGTCTTTATAAGGGTTGCTCTTACTACCTTGAATAAAGTTTTCATTCTTCCATATGCCTGACTTTTTATCAAAGGAACAATGAGGTAAAAATAATAAAATCACTAAGCCAAAAATTAATTTCATTACTTTATTTTTCAAGAATTTCCTGAGCGATAGATTTTAAATTTGAATTTTCTTTAATTAAAATTTTCAGTAAATTATGACCATTTTGAAAATCTGAATTTTTAATTAAAAATAGCGCTTTTTTTAATTTTATAAGATCTTTTTTTTCTTTAGTTGAAATAGAATTTTCTAAAATTTCAAAAAATTTTAATATCTTTGCATTATCGGTAACTAAATTTTTTTCGATTATAGTATTTAAAGCTAAAATAGAATAGAAATTATTTTCACTTATAATTATTTCTTCGAGTAGTAATTTTGCAGCCTCTTTATTTTCTAATGTTAAACTAATTCCTGCCTGAACATATTTTTCTGCAACAATGCTATTCTGTTTTTCATTATAAAATTTTAATAAGATAAGAAAAATTATTACTACTGAAAAAGAAATTATTAATAAATATATTTTAAATTTATTTGATAAATAAAAATTTTTTATTTTATCTTTAAAGTCTAATTTATTTTCTGAGTTTTGATCCATTTAAATAATTGCTATTATTTGGAAATTTTTTAAATTTAACCTCTCTAGTATATTTTTTCACAGCTTTTTCAATTATTCTATTAATGTTAGCGTATTTTTTTACAAATTTGGGATAAAATCCACTTAAACCTAGCATGTCATCTGTAACTAAAATTTGACCGTCACAATAAGATGAGGAACCAATGCCAATTGTAGGTATTTTCAAATTACTTGTAATTAATTTTGCTGCGTGAGGTGTCAGACACTCTAAAACTATAGAGAAGGCTCCAGCTTTTTCTATCGTTTTAGCCTCCTCTAAAAGTTTTAAAGATTCATTTTTTGTTTGCCCTTCAACTCTAAATTTTTTTTTAAATTGAGGTGTATATCCAATGTGACCCATTACATGAATTTTTTTTTGCACTAAAAATTTAATAATCTCAAAGTTTTTTTTATTACTTTCTAACTTGATTGCGTCACAAGCAGTTCGTCTAATTACTAATTTTGCATTTTTTTCTGCAATTTTTTTATTCTTATAGCTGCCTTTAGGCATATCAACTACGAGTAAAGATTTTTTAATTCCCATTTTTACACTTTGTGTATGTTGTATTATATTTTCTAAACTAATTTTATGGGTGCTTTTATGTCCATACAAAACATTTGCCATCGAGTCACCTACAAGAACAATATCTAGATACTTATCTAAAATTTTTGCAATACTTTTTGAGTAAGCAGTCAGACTCACTATTTTAGATTTATTTTTTTTTAATAAAATTTTTTTAATTTTTTTACTCATTATTCAAGCTCAATAGTACTTGGTGGTTTAGAAGTAATATCATAAACAACTCGATTAATCCCTTTAACATTATTTATAATTTTATTAGATATACTATCTAAGAAAAACTTTGGAAAATTAAAATAGTCAGCTGTCATACCGTCTTCAGAAATAACTGCTCTAAGTAAACAAATATTTTCATATGTTCTGGAATCCCCCATAACTCCTACAGTTTTAATTGGTAATAGTGCTGCATAAGCTTGCCAAATTTTTTCATACAAACCTTTATTAACCAATTCTTTAATGAAAATATCATCAGCTTCCTGGAGTATTTTTATTCTTTCAGGTGTTACATCTCCAATAATCCTAATACCTAATCCTGGACCAGGAAAAGGATGTTTAAAGTTAATTTTTTTATCCAATCCTAAAGATTTTCCTAATATCCTAACTTCATCTTTAAAAAACTCTTTTAGAGGTTCTAACAATTTTAATTTCATCTTTTTTGGTAATCCACCCACATTGTGGTGAGACTTAATTTTTGAAGTTTTGCTTCCAGTTGAAGATTTACTTTCTATTATATCTGGATAAAGTGTGCCTTGTGCTAAAAATTTTATATTTTTATACTTTTTGGCTTCTGTTTCAAAAATTTTAATAAATAATTTACCAATTATTTTTCTTTTTTTTTCTGGATCTGAAATATTTTTTAATTTTTGTAAAAATAATCTTGAAGAATTTATTAACTTAAGATTAAGTTTATATTTTTTTTTGAACATTCTATAAGTATATTCAAATTCATTTTTTCTCATTAAACCTGTATCTACCATAATACAAATTAAATTTTTTTTGATCGCTTTATTAATTAATAAAGCTGTTACACTGCTATCTACTCCACCCGATAATGCGCAAATTACTTTATCTTTTCTAACTTTTTGTTTTATTGCATCTATCAATCTCTTTTTTTGAGATGAAACATTCCATTTTTTTTTAATTTTACAAATTAAAAATAAAAAGTTCTTAAATATTTGTTTACCATTTTTTGTATGTGTTACCTCTGGATGAAATTGAACTCCATAAATTTTTTTTTTTGAATTTTCAATAATAGTCAATTTCGAGTCTTTTGTAGATGCAATTGTTTTAAAATTTTTTGGTAATTTTATAACAGCATCTTCATGACTCATCCAAACTGAATTAGTTGAGTTAAAGAATTTGACTGTTAATAGTGATGATTTTTTCTTTAATAAGATAGCCCTACCAAATTCTCTCCTTTTGTTTGAGGGTTTTATTTTCCCCCGAAAGAGTTTTGCTATTAATTGTAGTCCATAACAAATGCCAAGTATTGGAATTTTTTTGTCAAAAATTTGCTTAGGTACACTTTCATATTTTTTTCCTGTGACTGTCGATGGCCCTCCTGAAAGGATAATTCCTTTTATATTTTGAAAATTAGTTATTTTTTTTAGCTCTTTAGGAGTTATTATTTCAGAATAGACGCCTAACTCTCTTATTCTTCGAGCTATTAATTTTGTAACCTGTGATCCGAAGTCAATAATTATTACTTTTTCTTTATCTTTATGAAATCGCATTTATTGTTTAGATAAATTTTCAATTTCAATTTTTAACTTATCACTTTTGCTACAAAAATCTTTGCAGATGAAATTTAATTTTTTAATCAGTTCTTTACTTTTTTTATAATCTGAATTTTTTAACTTTAATTTTGCAAGATAATAAATTGCCTCCTCATTTTTTGGATTTAGTAAAACTACAGTTTTTAAATTTTGCTCCTCTAAATCATTTTTATCTTGTTTATTAAAAATTTTTGAAAGATATAAATAAGATAATTCTCTCTTAGGATTAAAAACTATGTCTTGTTCAAATTTAAATTTCGCATCTTCAAATCTTTTTTCATTAAATAAAGATATGCCCTCTTGCAAATATTGTGATTTTGCAAATAAAATGTTTTGCAAAAAAAATGAAAAAATTATAAATACCGATATTTTTTTTATCATAGTTTAAAATTTATATCTTTTTGTGTCATCTCAACACTGTGAACCATACTTTCGTAAAATCCAGCTTTAGTTATTTTCACAAATGTAGCTTTTTTATTTATTTCACTTAAGTTTCTAGCTCCAATATATCCCATTGAAGATCTCAATCCACCTTGCAATTGATAAATTATTTTAGATACCTTACCTTTATATTCTACGCGCCCTTCAACCCCTTCTGGTACAAACTTTGATTTATCCTTAAAGTTTTTTTGAAAGTATCTATTTGCCGATCCTGCAGACATTGCTCCTATTGATCCCATGCCTCTGTAATGTTTATAAATTTTTCCATTTTTTTTGAATTTTTTTCCAGGACTTTCGTCAGTTCCAGCAAATATAGATCCCATCATTATTGCATCTGCTCCTGCTGCTAATGCTTTAGCTATATCGCCTGAAAATTTTATTCCACCATCTGAAATAATTTTTACTTTTTTTTTATTAAGCGCTTTCTTTACAGCCATTATTGCAGATATCTGAGGAACACCTATACCTGCTACCATTCTTGTAGTGCAAATTGAACCTGGCCCTATTCCGACTTTTATTATGTCAGCACCTGAGTCGTACAGTTTTTTTGCTGCATCTCCCGTAGCAATATTTCCAACGCATATTGGAACATTTTTAGTTATCTTTTTTACTTTTGATAAGGTTTTCAAAACTTTCTCGCTATAACCGTGTGCTGTATCTATAACAATTAAGTCAACGCCGCAATGTATTAGAGATTTGGCCCTATCAAGGTCTTCCAGATTAGTTCCAATTGCAGCACCGACAAATAATTTTTTATTTTTTACTTTTTTAACCTCTAAAGATTGTTTTTTTATATTTAAATTTCTGTGAATAACTCCTAAACCTCCTTCTTTAGCAATAGCAATTGCCATTCTGGACTCTGTTACCGTATCCATAGCAGAAGTTAAAAAAGGAACTTTAAGAGAAATTTTGTTTGTAAACTGTAAAAAAATGTTAGTTTTTGCTGGTAATACTTTAGAGTACTTTGGAAGCAAAAGAACATCATCGAAGGTTAAAGCTTCTTTAATTGTAACCATATATACTTATATACAATTATTAAAATTTATAAAGTGTTTAAAATTTCACAGTGTAAATAAGTTTCTTTTGACTCTTTTTTACTAGACACAGGTTTAAAGAAATTTACTTTTTTAAATAAAGTTTTTGCTAGGTTTTTCACCTCTAAAAAGTCATCTCCCATAAAAAGCTTAGAAACTAATACACCCTTAGGTTTAAGTATATCTTTTGAAAAATAAATAACGTCTGCACATAACTTATTAGTTCTTATTGAGTCCAAAGACTTATTGCCAGTGGTGTCTGCGGCCATGTCAGACAAAATTACATCTAATTTTGAATTGAAATAAGTAAAGACTTCCTTTTTGGTTTGAGAGTCTAATATATCCCCTTTATAAAACTTTACATTTTGTAATGGTTCCATTTCTTTGATATCAATTGACATTATTTTACCAGATTTTATTTTTTGATTTGCTACTTGTGTCCAACCTCCGGGACTTGAGCCTAAGTCTAATAAATTAGTATTTTTGTTTAAAAATTTGAATTTATTATTAAGTTCAATCAATTTGAATGAAGCTCTGGAGCGGTATCCTAGAGTTTTAGATTTTTTAAAAAATTGATCCCTATTTTGTTTAATTCTCCAAGAATTACTTTTTTTAACTCTTTTTGATTTTTTCATTATAAAATATCTTCATGATTCTCATCCAATATTTTTTTCTCTGAATTTTTTTTGTTTTGACTGCTATAAGTAATTATACTTATAGGTATAGTAATTAAATATACAATTCCAAATATTAACAACGTTTCAAGAGTATAAAAAAGTAAAGCAATGAAAACGAGGCCTATTCCTAATAATAAAAAAACTGTTGTTTTGGGTGATATTGAAATTTTTTTAAGTGCTAAAGTAGGTATTTTGCTTACCAACAAAATTGCAATTAATATTGTTAAGTAAGGCGTAAATTCTTTTATATCCAGCCCAATGTCTAAACCAGTTAATTCATAAATAAGAGGCATTAAAATTAATAATCCTCCAGCTGGAGATGGAACTCCTTCGAAAAAATTATTTTTCCATTCTTGTGTGTCTTCTATTTTAGTTAAATTAAATCTAGCTAATCTTAATACACAGCAAACTGAATAAATAAGTGTAATAGCCCACCCAAATTTTCCATAATTATTTAACTCCCAAAAATATAATATAAAGACTGGTGCAATACCAAAACTCACAAAATCAGTTAATGAGTCTAATTCTTTTCCAAATTCTGATGTTCCTTTAATAAGCCGAGCGATTCTTCCATCCAAAGCATCTAAAATAGCTGCAAATAGAATTAATGTTACTGCTAAACTAAAGTTGCCATCAATTGAAAACTTAATTGAACTTATTCCAAGACAAACACCGGCTAAAGTAAGAATATTTGGAAGTAAATATCTTGTTTTTTTTGAAGAAACCAATTTAAACTTTTTATTCTCTTCCATATATTTTATTCAGAAGCTATTAAACTTTCTCCTGCAACGACGTTTTGACCAATTTTTGCTAAAACTTTTTTGTTTTTAAAATATAGATCAACCCTACTACCGAATCTTATCATTCCAATTCTGTCACCCTGTTTTAAATCTTGTTCTTGCTCGACTTCACAAACTATCCTTCTTGCAATCAGTCCTGCAATTTGAACAATAATTATTTCTTCTCCGTTTTTTAATCTTATCTTGAAATAATTTCTCTCATTTTCTTCACTAGCTTTATCAAGCGAAGCATTTAAAAATTTTCCTGGCTTATAAAAAATTTCTTCAATTTTTCCAGAGGTTGGAATTCTATTTACATGACAATTAAATACATTCATAAATACACTTACTTTCGTAAAAGAGGTGTTTTCTAATCGAAGTTCCTCGGGTCCTGATTTTTCTGAAATATCTGTAATTAGACCATCAGCTGGGCTAACTAGAAAATTATCATCGCCAATTGAATATCTTTCTGGATCTCTAAAAAAATAGTATATCCACACTGAGATCAGAATAAATATAATTCCTAAGAATTTAGAAAAAAATAAAATAATAAAGGTTGCTATTATTGAAATAGCTAAAAACTTATAACCCTCTTTATGTATTCTCGGAAATATTGTATTAAACATAATTTTAAGTTTGCTAAATTTTTCTTAATATGTATAAAAATTACAGTTTATCAATCAATATTTTATGGCAAAAATTAAAGTTAAA
>MDSW01178630.1_pt1 | contig 49364 bp, 51 predicted proteins | sample 811171 | NCBI WGS metagenome assembly MDSW01 (sample SAMN05326641, study PRJNA326480) | marine metagenome | isolation source: seawater | place: Atlantic Ocean: North West | collected 2012
CTCACTCAGTTCATAAGGAAGATGTAGCTGTCACCCATTAAGCTGCACAAGCGAAATTAAGCTACGTCTTCCTCTCTATGGTGGGTGGTGCTCTTAGAAATTAATTTTTGGTTGGGCGCAGCTGAGTATCATCCATCACCCTTTCTTTTAAAATTTTCTAAATTCATCAGAAAATTAATATTATAAAAAAAAATCTTAAAATGTATAATGATCCACTTGAAATAAGTGCCTTGCATCTAGATTCATAATAATAAATTTATATGGAAGAAGAAGAAATAGACATAAAACAATTAATAAAAGCCCTCTGGAGGGGTAGGATATTTATTATCCTCTTTACATCCTTATTTGCCATCTCGTCAGTATTTTATAGTCTTCAAATCCCTAATAAATATTTGTCATACGCAACTCTTTCTTCAGCTAAAGCAGAGTCTTCATCTCTTTCTAATTTTGCTGGTTCTTCATTAGGAGGTTTAGCTTCTCTTGCTGGTGTAAATTTAGGGCAAGAAGAGACTTCAGATATCCAGATTGCTATGGAGATTATGAAATCATGGGGTTTTATTGAAAAATTTATCAAAGAAAACAAACTTGAAGTTAAATTATCAGCCGTCAATGGGTGGAATAGGGATACAAACGAATTAATAGTAGATAATAAAATTTATGATACAGCGAACTCCAGTTGGTTAAGAGAGAAAACTAAATATCGAACTAGCGAGCCAACTAGTTGGGAACTTTATGAGTCTTTTATGTCAATATTGTCCGTTTCACAAGATGAAATGAATAACCTTGTTATCGTCTCAATTGAGTATTATTCTCCTTCTGTAGCAAGAGAATGGGTTAATTTATTCGTAAAATCTATTAACGATCATATGAGAGAAAGGAAACTTAAACAATCAAATGCGAACATAGAGTATTTAAATGAACAAGTTTTAAGAACAACTACAAACGAAACAAAGGCTATGTTTTATAATTTAATTGAAGAAGAAATAAAAAATAAGATGCTTGCAGAAGTTAGTTATGAATTTTCTTTTGTTACTATAAAGGAAGCTATGGTTCCAGAACTAAAGAATGGCCCAAAGAGGTTTGAAATGGTAGCTTCGATAACTTTATTAGCAGGTGTATTATCATTTATCTTTGTCTTGATTATGCATTATTCGGGTAAAAGAATAATCTTTAGAAAGGATTAATATATGAAAAACACTTGGAGATTTTCTGGCAATGAAATGGAGTACTTGCGTGAGGTTGTAGACTCGGGGTTTGGTTCAGGAACCTCAGGAAGTATGAATAACAGATTTGAAACAGCTTTTGCTGAAAAGGTTGGAGCTGAATACGCCATAACATTCAATTCAGGAACTTCCACTTTACATGCTGCTTTGTATGCAATGGATGTTTTTGCTGGTGATGAAGTTATTGTCCCGCCACTAACAGTAATTAGTAATGTAGACGTTATATTTGCACAGAATGCAATCCCTGTTTTTGCAGATATAGATCCAAATACCTTCAATATAGATCCCGAGGATATTAAAAAGAAAATTACACCTAAGACAAAGGCGATAATGCCTGTCTCATTATACGGACTCAGTTGTGACCTTGACCCTATTATGCAAATTGCAAGAGAACATAATATTGGAGTAATCAATGATGCGGCAGAGGCACATGGTTCTCTTTATAAAGGAAGGCGAATCGCAGAAATTGCAGATATTACTAGTTACAGTACTGAAAACTCGAAACATATTACTACAGGAGATGGAGGTATAGTGGTTACAAACAATGAAGATTTTGCGATAAAAATGAGAAAATTTAATAGTCTCGGTTATGCGGCAATGACTTCAGGAGATGGTCGAATAAGAATAAATAAAGATATTTTTCAGAACCCAAATTACAGTAGACATGATGATGTAGGGTTAAATTATAGAATGCCAGAAGTTGCTGCTGCATTAGGATTGGCACAAACAGAACGTTTAGAATTTTTTATTAACTTAAGAATATCTATTGCAGAGATGTTTGATCAAGCCATTGGTAATTGTAATTTCTTTAGGCCTCAATTAACTCCAAATGATTATCTTAATACATACTGGACTTATACAGTCGTTTACGAAAATGAGGACGTAAGTTGGGAAGATTTTAGAAAAAAATATGTAGAGTTGGGAGGAGACGGTATTTATGCTGCTTGGAAACTTAGCTATGAAGAGACTGTCATGTCTTCTGGAGAATACAAAAAGGTAGCCCCTTTTTATTACGACAAATTAGATTATCCTAGAGGAATTTGTCCTGTTGCAGAAGAATTACAACCTAAATTAATGCAGTTTGTTACTAACTATGGATCAGTTGAAGAAGCTTTGCCTTATGTTGAAGCCTTAGAAAAAACATTAGATTACTTTTCATAATCAATAAGAGCAATGAATTACGGTATTGTTATTCAAGCTAGAACAAGTTCAAGCAGGCTGCCCGGAAAGGTTCTATCAGACATAGAAGGCTTGCCGATGCTTTTTAGGCAAGTTGATAGACTTAGGCAAGAAATTATTAATATTCCTATAATAGTCGCTACATCGAATGAGACCTCAGACGATCCCGTAGAATCAATGTGCGATAATTACGACATAAATTGTTACAGAGGACCTCTAGATGATGTAATGTTAAGGTTTATTGAGTGCGCAGATAGATATAATTTAGATTTTTTTGTAAGAGTTGGAGGAGACGATCCTCTTATTGACCCTAAATGCTGTAAAGAACTTATATCTACGCATAAAGCAAATAATTATGATTTTATTTATGCAAGTAATAGAGAAGGTTGGCCCTATGGAGCTGCAGCAGAATTAATTTCTGTAAATAAGCTTAAAGAAATTCATAAAAACACCAATGACGCCTTTTATCGAGAGCACACAATTCCATACTTCTTTGATAATTTTCAGGACTTTAATATTAAAAAAGTTCGTGCCCCAGAAGACGTTTGTAGACCTGATTACTATTTTACGGTGGATTTCCCTGAAGATTTAGAACTTGTAAGGCAGATATTCAAATCTTTAATGAATCAAGGGAGCTATTTCTCTTTTAAAGAAGTTATAAACCTAATAGATCAAAATCCATCATTTTTAAAGATAAACAAGCACTTGCATGAAGGTTTTGATCGATAATAAAGGTAAATCTTATGATTCTAAGTGATAAAAATAGAACAGATATAAAGTTAATCTCTTATTCATTAAAGGTTAATGATCAAGATTTACGAGATAAGTATCTAAGTTGGATGAATGACGAAAGTGTGACAAGTTCATTAGCTTCTCCCGCTTTAAATGGAAAAGACAAAGGACCGGAGTTTATTGAAGAAAGCTTTTCTAGATTCACTCAACCAGATTGTATTGGATTCTTCATAAAGCATTTAGATGATGATAAATATATAGGAACTGCAAAATTAGACAGTATCTCATTGCACACTGCTACAGCTTGGGACGGCATTATGATTGGCGATAAGAGTTATCAAGGTAAAGGCTTAGCTCCAATGGTCTATAGGTTATTGCTAGCTTATGCTTTCTCTTCACTTCAGTTAAGGAGAATAAGTAGCGGATGCAACTCTAATAATATTGCAATGATAAAAACTTTTAAACGAATTGGTTATAAAGAAGAAGGAAGGTTGCGGGATGCAGATTTTATTAATAATGAATATAGTGATCATCTGTATTTTGGTATTCTAAAAAATGAATTTATTGCCCGCAATAAGGTAAATCTAATTACAAGTAAGGAGTAGATTATGAGATATTGTACTAAATGTGTCATGCCAGATACTAGACCGGATCTTCGTTTTGATGAGCAAGGTGTATGCGATGCTTGTACCTCATTTGGAGAAAAGAATAATGAAATAGATTGGGAGGCAAGAAAAAGTGAATTCGAAGAATTAATTAAGCCTATTCTTAATCAAAAATCTAATAAATATGACTGTTTAATTCCAGTAAGTGGAGGAAAAGATAGTCATTTAACTTTGTACTATGCAAAGGTTGTATATGGCCTTAATCCACTTTGTATTGCTTTTACTCCAACATTGCCTACTGAAATTGGAAGAAAAAACCTCCAGAATATTAGCGATTTAGGTGTCGATGTTATTCACTTTAAGCAGAACCCTATTGTGTACAAAAAAATGATTATGGAGGGCTTTAAAAGGGTTGGTGACATGGAATGGGCCAATCATATGGGGATTTGGAGCGTTCCTGTTCATTTCGCTATAAAATTCGATATCCCTTTCATTTTATGGGGAGAGTCCCCACAGTTGGAGTATGGTGGTTCTGAAACTGTTAGCGAGATAAATAAGACTACGTTTGATGAAGATTGGCTAAATGATTACGGATGCTTGAATGGTCTTAGACCGCAAGACATGATTGATGAAGACAATAAAATTAGCGCTAGTGATCTCCAGCTTTATATTTATCCCAGCAAAGAAGAGGTTGCAAATTGGGGGGGGAGAGGAGTATTTATGGGTTATTATTTTAAATGGAATAATCAAGATAATCTAAAAATAATAGAGTCTATTGGTTTTGAAAGACGCCTAGGCAGAATTGAAATTTCATATACTGATCATGAGAAGTTAGACTGTTTATCAATGAACCTTCATGACTATTTAAAATATTTAAAGTTTGGTTTTGGTCGAGCTACTGACTCTGCTTCGATAGAAGTTAGAAATAATATGATCTCTCGAGAAGAAGCAGTTAGGTTGGTTGATCGTTATGATGGTTCCTATCCTAAGGAAGCTATCGAAAGATTTTGCGAAGAGTTTTCAATTACAAAGGTAGAATTTGATGCCTTGTGTGAGCCGTTTACAAATAGAGCTATTTTTGAAATAACTGATGGAGACTTTGTCAGAGATATTGATGGAAGTTTAGTACTAAAAGAAAAGTTTATTGACAAAAGAAGGAACCCCTAAAAACTGAGATGAGAATAGCTATCATTGATTATAAGGCTGGTAATCTTAGAAATGTTCAAAAAGCTATAGAATCCCTAGGTGTTGAGTCAGAGATTGTTTCCGAACCCATTGGCCTAGAAATTTTTGATGGCTATATCTTACCAGGCGTTGGCAATTTTAAAAATGGAATGGATTGTCTTAGGATTAATGGTCTTGATAAAGCAATTATTTCAGAAACTAAAGTTTCAAAAAAACCTTTATTGGGTATATGTTTGGGAATGCAATTATTGGCTGTAAGTGGTGATGAGGGAGGTTTGACAGAAGGATTAAGCCTACTCCCTATGAGAGTCAAAAAATTTGACATGTTGAATAAGTCTGAAAGGGTGCCTCATATGGGGTGGAATAATATCGTCCCAAAAAATAAGTCTATGTTATTAAATAATGTGCCTGTAGACTCAGATTTTTATTTTGCTCATAGTTACCATGTAGTTCTGGAGGATGAAAATATCTCAGCTGCAAGCTGTGATTATGCCTACCCTTTTACAGCTGCTGTAGAAAGTAGCAACATATTCGCTGCCCAATTTCACCCGGAAAAAAGCCAGCGCTTTGGCTCTTTAGTTTTAAGAAACTTTTTGGATTACTGCTTAAAGAAATAATTAGATTTAATGTTAAAGGTTAGAGTAATCCCAATTCTGCTTCTTCAAGATGGCTTGTTAAAAAAACCTGTACAGTTCAAGAATCCTAGAACAGTTGCTAACCCAATAACAATAGTTCGAGTTTTTGAAGAGAGGCAGGTAGATGAATTAATCTTATTAGATATAGGTTTGACGGTTGATCAAGATGAAATAGATCCTCAGATAGTGAGAGATATAGCAGAAGAATTAACAGTACCTTTTGCATTTGGAGGTGGAATAAGTTCAGTTGAACAAATGACTGAAATCATACAAGCTGGGGCAGAGAAAATAGTTGTTAATACTGCAGCCGTAAATAACCCTAACATAATCTCTGATGGAGCAAAGAGATTTGGAAGCCAATGTATCGTTGTTTCGGTAGATGCTTTAAAAGTAAATAATAAGTATGAAGTTTATGTTAAAAGTGGTTCTGTGCCGACAGGATTAGATCCCGTTGAATGGGCTAAAGATTTAGAGTCAAGGGGTGCAGGAGAAATATTGATTAATTCTATTTCACATGAAGGAATGTTAGATGGTTACGACCTAGATCTCTTTCATAAAATTTCTCAATCAGTTTCTATACCTGTTATAGCTGCAGGAGGAGCATCCTGTCTCAGAGATTTTGTTGATGCAGTAAAAATTGGAGGAGTATCTGCAGTAGGTGCAGGAAGTCTCTATCATTACACAAAAAATACTCCTGATATGATTAAAGGAATTTTAAGAGATAATAATATCCCGGTAAGAACTTATCCTGACACTGATTATGGTTATGATGAATAATATTTAATTTATTTTATAAATGAAGATTCTTTTTATAGGTACCGTACAGTTCTCATATCATATGCTAAATGCTTTGTTTGACTTAAATGTTGAGTTAGTAGGAGTGGTATCAGGAGAAGACAAAGGCCTTAATTCTGATTATGTAGATTTAGAGCCAATATGCACAGAAAAAGAGATTCCTATATTAATAACTGGGAATATTAATTCGGAAGATTCTATCAGTTGGATAAAAAATAAATCTCCTGATGCTATTTTTTGTATGGGATGGTCTCAGTTGATTAAAAAAGAAGTTTTAGGAATTCCATATTTAGGAATAGTTGGATATCACCCAGCTGAATTACCAAAAAATAGAGGAAGACACCCACTGATTTGGGCATTAGCTCTCGGTTTAGATCAGACCGCTTCAACTTTCTTTTTTATGGATGAAGGAGCTGATAGTGGCAACATAATTAGTCAAGATATAGTTGTAATCTCTTCAAGTGATGATGCAAAAAGTTTGTATTCAAAAATAACTAAAACTGCCACAACTCAGATAAAAGAAGTTGTTTCTTTAATTGGTGATTCAAAATTTACAGGTACTCCTCAAGATCATTCATTATCTAATATATGGAGAAAAAGAAATCAATCTGACGGAAAGATTGATTGGAGGATGAGTGCTACTAATATCCATAATTTAGTAAGGGCTTTAACCAGGCCTTATATTGGAGCTCATTTGGAACAGGGCAATCAAGAGTTTAAAGTTTGGAGCACTAGAGTTATCCCTTATACAGGCCCTGAAAATTCTGAGCCAGGAAAAATAATTTCCTTAGATGGTATTGACTCTCCATTAGTAGTATGTGGTGAAGATGCTCTAGAATTGATATCAGTAGAGCCTGAATTAGGACTTAAAGAAGGTGAATATTTATGAGTAATATTTTAGTTATAGCACCCCACCCTGATGATGAAACTTTGGGCTGTGGTGGGACATTATTAAAGCACAAAGAAGAAGGGCACTCTATTAACTGGCTGGTGATGACATGCATAAAGCAAGGTAAGGAATATAGCGAACAACAAGTAAAAAATCAGAAAAATACTATTTCCTTAGTTTCTAAAGAATATCCTTTTGATGATTTTCATCAGGCTAATTTCCAGTCTTCTTACCTTGACACAATACCAAATATTCTTCTAATCGATGAAGTTTCTAATTTCATAAGGAAGATAAAACCGGATATACTTTATTTGCCCTATCCACATGACATACATAGCGATCATGAAAGAGTTTTCGATGCAGGAATATCGTGTGCAAAGTCCTTTAGGTACCCTTATATTAAGAAAGTTAGAGTTTATGAAACTCTTTCCGAAACTGAGTTTAGCCTAAATATAGACGGTAAAGGCTTTAAACCAAATTTATTCATAGATGTAAGCAGTCAATTAGAAAAAAAAATAAATATCATGAAATTATATGAAAGTGAGATGGGGAAACACCCTTTTCCTAGAAGCGAAGATAATATCCGTTCATTGGCTACACTAAGAGGGGCTACAGCAGGATGTTTTTACGCAGAATCTTTTATGAGCATAAAAGAAATCTTATAATAAATGCAAGATAATAATATTGCGGTCTTGGGAGTGCTACACCCGGGAGTTACTGATTATATCCAAGAATATCTTAAGTCCTTAGAGAGACAAACATACCAAAAATTTGATTTGATATTATTTGATGACGGATTTAATGAAATACAATTAATTGAATCTAATTCCTTAAATATTATCATAAAAAAAACTCAAGGTTCCCCTTCCGATATACGTCTAAGCTTAATAAATTATGTTTTAGAGAAAGAGTATGAATTTATTATCTTTACTGACTGCGATGACTTCTTCTCTTCTAACAGAATAGAAATATCCGTAAGTACTTTAAGCAAACAAGAAATTGCTGTTAATGATCTTGATCTTGTATCTGAAAGGGGAGAAATAAGACAAAAAAATTATCTGTCTAAAAGGTTGCAAAATGGTCAGTGTATAAAAATTAATGATCTTTTACATTCTAATATGATGGGTTTGACAAATACTGCTGTTAGAAAAGAGGTATTGATTGAATGCCTTCCGGTCCTTCACTCAGAAGTGATCGCCTTTGATTGGTTATTGTGGTCATCAGCATTAGATGCTAATGACAACGAAGCAATGTTCACTTCAGAAACTTCAACACAGTATAGAATTTATCAAGATAATATTGCAGGCTTCCCTGAATTAATAGATGAAAAGATTTTAAGAGATGGTATCGAAATTAAATTATCTCATTATAAAAACTTAGCTAATCTAGGGTCAGTATACGAAAATTTGTATAATTCCTTTGCTCTTGCTAAGAAGATGTCTCAAAATAGCACCTGGCTTGGAGAATATATTGTTGCTCTAAACGAGAATCGCATGAAAACCCCGTTATGGTGGGAAAATATCAAAACCCCTGAAGAGGTAGGAATTTTATGAAAATTCAATTAACAAAAAATAGACTTGTTGGTCCGGGTGAAGAGCCTTACATAATTGCTGAGTTGGGATCTAATCATAATGGTGATATGGATTTAGCTAAAAAACTTATTCAATCTGCAAAAGATTCAGGTGCTGACTGTGTAAAATTTCAATCTTGGTCGAAAGAGTCTATATTTTCTCAAAAAAAATATGAAGAAAATCATTTTTTAGCAGATGATTATAGGGATAGAGAAGATTATACTTTAGAAGAGATCGTTGAAGCATATGCTATTTCAGAAGATCAGCTTATGGATGTAAGACAGTTCTCTTCTGATATAGGAATTGACTTCTCTTCAACTCCCTTTTCAAGAAAAGAAGCAGATTTCTTAGTCAATGAACTCGATGCTCCATTTATTAAAATTGCTTCAATGGATGTTAACAATTACCCTTATTTAGATTATGTAGCAAGAAAAAATAAACCTATTATTCTGTCAACTGGCTTGAGCACTTTAAGTGATATAGACAGGGCTGTAGATGTAATTGAATCAGCTAATAATCATGAGATTATTCTCTTGCATTGTATAGCTACTTACCCACCTGAAGATAAAGATGTAAATCTCAATAATATTAATACTCTGTCAACTATATACCCTTACCCTATAGGATTTTCTGATCATACCTTAGGTCCTTGTATGTCAGTAGCTGCAGTAGCTAACAATGCCTGTTTAATAGAAAAACATTTTACGCTCGATAAAGAAATGGAAGGTTGGGATCATAAAATATCAGCAGATCCGGAGGATATGGAGGTTATAGTTAGAGATTCTAGAAGAGTTTTTAATGCTCTCGGTAATGCAAGAATCAAAAGAACTGAATCTTCAGAAGGGGTTAATGAATTTCGTAGAAGTATAGTAGCTTCTAGAGACGTTTCTGCAGGTGAGATATTTACAGAGAATATGTTGGATTACAAAAGACCAGGCGGAGGATTGGAGCCTGAGTTCTCTAAATTTATTATAGGCTCTAAAGCAAGACGAGATATATCATTTGATGAAATGATTGAAATTAATGATTTTTAATGTTCTATATAATTTTTTTTTCAAATTACTATAGCTTCTCACTTCAATGAAAAAACCAGTTATTATTTTAGGTTCGGGTGGACATTCAAAAGTATTAGTAAATATACTTAAGAAGCAAGGAACGGAGATTCTTGGTTATGTTGGCCCCGTAGAAGATTCTGCTAATCATGACTATTCTTTTAAATATCTCGGCAATGACAAAATTATTTACGATTATAGTCCTGATAAAATTGAATTAGTTAATGGTCTGGGTGCTTTGCCAGGAAAACTAGAAAGATGGAGCCTGGATAATGTTTTATCTCAGGACTATACATTCTCTACAATAGTTGACGATTCATCTATTGTAGCTAGGGATGTCATTCTTGACGAAGGTGTGCAAGTAATGGCTGGTAGCATTATTCAGCCTGGAACAAATATTGGAAGGTCTACAATTATAAATACAAAATCATCAATTGATCATGATTGTATTATTGGAAAAGAGTGTCATATTGCACCTGGTGTTACTATAAGCGGAGGTGTACAAATTGGTGAGGGTGTTCATATTGGTACGGGTACTAGCATTATTCAGTCAATAAAAATTGCAAATAACGTAATTATTGGAGCTGGTTCTGTCATTTATAAAGATATTAAAGAAAATTGTCGCCTAATCACGATACAAGAACAAAGAATAGAAACAATTAATCCCCAATAACACTGATCATTGATATGAAGTTAATTAAGAACTTAGAAGAAGTCCTAATTCCTGAAGAGTTGCCCTTACAAGAAGCCTTGGTTATTTTAGATAATAATGGCTTGCAGATTCTTATGCTTGAAAGTAAAGACAAAAAACTTACTGGTATTGTTACAGATGGTGATATACGCAGATTTATTCTTAAAGACGGTTCTTTAGATATACCTGTAAGTAGTATTGCAAATAGAAATTACATCAAGTTAAGCGAGGTGGAAATAGAAAAAGCAGATTCAATATTTCTAAATAATGATTTTAATCATATACCCGTTGTTGATAAGAAGGGACAATTAAAATCCTTGATCGTTAGAAAAGATGAAGTTATAGAGAATGAAGTACCTGTGGTTATAGTGGCTGGAGGTAAGGGCACACGCTTGGCTCCAATGACTAAAATTATCCCTAAACCCCTTATGCCAGTAGGCGATGCTACCATGCTAGAAAAAATTATTAATAATTTTCTCATTCAAGGATTTAGTAATTTTAAAGTTATAGTAAATTACAAAAAAGATCTTATCAAATCTTATATGAAAGAAGTTGATTACAAATATGATCTAGAATTTATTGATGAAGAAATATATGGTGGAACAGCAGGCTGTTTAGCTCTTTTAGAAGGCGAATTAGGCGAAGATCCATTCGTGGTTACAAACTGTGATATTGTAGCAAACTGTGACTATCAATCTCTTTTAGATTGGCACAAACAACGCAATGCAGACTTAACAATTCTAGGAGTTAGAAAAGAGATGGATGTTCCCTATGGGGTTGTTATTGTAGACAGAGATTCTTACGTGACAGAGGTGCAAGAAAAACCTACTTTTAATCATCTGATAGTAAGTGGTATATATGTTCTTAACCCTTCGGTATTAAAATTAATACCAAAAGATGAACCAATAGGAATGGATGAACTAATTAGTAAGTTAATTAAGAATAAGTGTAATGTTACTTGTTATCCTATAAAAGATGGTTGGTTTGATATAGGTCAGTTTGATGAATATAAAAAGCTTATCCATCATTTAGGTGATTAAAAAAATTGAAATTAAACTAAAAAAATGAACTTTAAGGGAAATAGAATTGCTGTTTTGGGCGGATCGGGTTTGCTAGGATCATCTATAGTCAGAGAGCTATCAGAATGCGATGCCCAACCCATTATAGTTGATGTTGATTTTGAAAGAGGCGAAGCTTTAAAGAGCATAATTGTCAATGAAGGAAGGGATGCAGAATTTTTCTGTGCTGATTTTTCTAAAGTTGATGAAATAGCTGACACCATAAAGGCAATAGTAGAAAAATTTGGGAATATTTCAGGTTGGGTTCTAAGTTTTTATCCGCGTACAGATGATTGGGGTAATAAACTTGAATCAGTAAAGCCTGGTAGTTGGAATTCCAATGTAGAAATGCAAATGAATGCAACCTGCTTATGTGCAGCAGAAATAGCAAAAAATATGGCAGAATTAAATGGAGGTTCAATTGTAACAATTGGTTCCATTTATGGATCAGTAGCACCTAATTTTGATATTTATAAAGGCACAGACATGACAACTCCTGCAGCTTATGCAGCAATTAAAGGTGGAGTCTCAGCATTTACAAAATATCTTTCAAGTTACTATGGGTCGAAAGATGTGAGAGTGAATAATGTCGTCGCAGGAGGAATTTTTAATAACCAGGACCAATCATTTCTAGATAATTACAGTTCCTTAACTTCTTTAAACCGTTTAGCTGAGCCAGAAGAAGTGGCAAACGCAGTAATGTTCCTACTATCTGATAGCTCTAGCTATATCACGGGAATAGATTTGCCTGTTGATGGTGGCTATTTGTCAAGGTAATTAGTTTTTACAAATTCTGACTACCTGATGCACACTATTAAAGAAGAAAAACTCTCCCTGTCTTATTACCTCTTTTTCACTGCTGTAATTTTAGTGTATTTAAATTTTCTAAGAATTGGTTATGATAATAACGGTGAGATAATCCCTTACCTTATAAGAATGTTCTTATACCTTTCAGGACCTATTTTCTTAATTCTTTCTTTAATAGTTGCTTTGTTGGAAGGGCAGCACAAAAGAATAAAGAAACATTACTGGGCTTGGATACTAATCGTACATAGCTGTTTACTAGTTTTATTGATAAATGGAGTTCTAATCCATCAGAATAATTTACGACTAATTACTTTTGATTTGCTCTTATATATTTTTTTCCTTCCTGGTATTTTGATAGGTGCTAAAGAGATGAATTGGAAAGGTCTTGATACCTTATTTTTATCAATTTTTTTTCTTAACTCGCTTTTATTAATTCCTTATGTTGGAAGTTTTACTAATATAGCAGAGCAGATAAGGAGCAGTATCACAGGAGCTTATGGTCAAGTACCTTACAATTTATGGGGTGGTCTAGTATGTTGGCCTTATTTCCTTCTTACAATGAAAGACAGACCTTCTTATGCAAAAGTTATGACAATCATAGGCATGGGGATTTACCTTTTATTTGCTCTAATTTTTTTAAAAAGAGCACCTATAGTATATCTTTTTCTCTTTTCAGTACTTCTTTTGTATGCCAATAGGTTTAGATTAAATATAAAAGTAAATTTTAATAAATTTTTCTTTTTAATTTCTTCTATTGTTCTACTAGTGAGTATATTTCAATTTATACAGGTTTCTCCTTTAGTGGAGCGTTTATATGAAAGATTTTATGTATCAGGAAGTTTTTTAAGTACTGTGACTAAGAATAATCGTATTCTTTATGACGTAGGTTTGGTGGCAGCACAATTATCTCCGCTAGAATTAATTATGGGCAATGGATTTGGAGGAACCGTGATTGATACAGGGAATCATTATCCAGATGAAACAACCCACTCATTGCATAATTTCATGGCACTAGCCGTTATGAAGGGAGGCTTTCTCTTTTTTGCTATTTGGTATTATGGATGGTTAATGTTTATTTTTGATTTCCTTAGAAACAAAGATAGAGATAATGATAAGTATTTTATTCCTATTTTAATTACATTATTAGTATCGTGGTTTTTTGGTTTTATAAATGCCAGTGTACCTTGGTTATTAGCAGTTATGGGGGCAGGTAAAATCATGGCTAAAAGGGGACCTTCTTAGATAAAATGGTTAGTTTAAAATATTTTCAATTTTTTTCTTAAACTAGTTATAATGCTATCGCAAATACAATAATCATCCACTCTGCCCTCATGGAGTCCTAATGACTACTCAGAAAAAACCAATTAAATATGTTGTTAATAACAACTTAACGTCTAAGGCCAAAGACAAATCCAATTTAAACAAGATTGGGGTTAAAAATATTAGAATCTGCACCAAATGTATTATGGCTGAAACTAATGAGACTATGACTTTTGATGAGGATGGAGTATGCAATATTTGTAACTCTTTTTCTGAGAGAGATAAATGGGATTCTGAGAAGAAAGAAAAAGAGTTAGTTTCCATAATAGAAAAATACCGAGGTAAATTTCAATACGATGCAATAGTGCCTTTTAGTGGAGGAAAGGATAGTGCTTGGGTTGCTTATCTTCTAGTAAAGAAATATAAAATGAAGATACTCCTTGTAACCTATGATTCTAACTTCCGTAGACCCGTTCATTTACGAAATATTGATAGACTGGTTAGGAAGCTTGGTGTTGATCATGTTACCCACAGATCAGACCAAAAAGTAATAAAAAAGACCATGTTGGAGGCTTTAAAGAGAAAAGGAGACTTTTGCTGGTTTTGCCATACTGGAGTTGTTACCTTCCCGGTACGAGCTGCAATTATGTATAAAACGCCTTTGTTAATATGGGGTGAACCAAATAGTGAATATGCTGTTTATACAAGATATGAAATAAACGAAAGAAGAGTGGGAGATGAGCCCGAAGGTAATGAAAGATCTTTTAATCGAATGATGAATCTTGGCGTAAATGCTGAAGATATGTTCGGTTTTATAGATGGTGTTGACCAAAGGGATATGGAACCTTACAGGTTTCCTAATGGGGAAGAGTTAGAGGGTATACAAAAAGCAGGCTTTAGGAATATTTGTCTTGGGGATTATCATGAATGGGACCCTATAAAACAGATAAAAATACTAGAAGATGAATTGGGCTGGGAAGCAAGTCCAGTAGAAGGACTACATGGCTATTTTTCAGGAGAGAAAGTTGAATGTTATCTCCAAGGGGCAAGAGACTATCTACGATATATTAAAAGAGGCTACAGCAGAAGTAATCAAAGATCTAATGCAGAAATAAGAAGAGGGGTTTTAACTAGAGATGAAGCTTTAGAGATGGCTGAATATGATGCTCGTGTGCCTGCAAGTTTAAAGACACTTTTAGAATTTTTAGATATAACCGAGGAAGAGTTTAATGAAATAGCCATGGCACAAACAATTTCACCTTGGTATTACGATTCGGAGAATGCTGAAGTAGGTCCAAAGTTACCTGATCAAGATTACTGGGAAACCGAACTCAATGAAAAATACTAAATCAGGTAAATCAGTAGCAATTATTGATTATGGTATGGGTAATATAAACTCAGTCAGGAAGATGGTTGAGTATTTGAATTATGAACCTTATTTTGTAGATAACAGTTTAGAGCTTAAAAGCTCTGATTTCGTAATCCTGCCAGGGGTTGGTTCTTATTCTCAGGCTTATAAAAACTTATCAAAGGCTGGCCTTATAGATGGTTTAAATGAAGAGGTAATAAATAACAAAAAACCTTTTCTAGGAATCTGTTTAGGTATGCAATTACTTTCAGAAGGTGGAGACGAAGGCGGTGTTACTAAAGGATTAGGTTGGATAAAGGGAAAGACTTCAAAAATTCCTCAAATGCCCAATTTAACAGTTCCTCATATGGGATGGGACATATTATCTATTAAAGATAGAAGCAATTTATTCAAAGACATATACGCAAATAATCCTTCATTTTATTTTTGTCACAGTTATGTTCTAGAACCTGAAAACAAAGATTTAATAATTGCTGAGTTTGATTACGGAAGTAACTATGTAGCCTCAGTAAAAAAGGACAATATTTATGGAACACAATTCCATCCAGAGAAAAGTCAAGAATACGGAAAGGTGCTGTTAGAAAATTTCTTTACGAATAACTAAAAATGTACACAAGAATAATACCGGTACTTACTTTTAAAGATCAAAGAATGATGAAGACTATAAATTTTGATCAGTATTATGATGTTGGTGATCCAGTAACAACAGGTAAATTCTACGACTCTCAAGATGTAGATGAACTAGTCTTACTGGATATAACTGCAACTCAAGAGCAAAGAGAACCTGACTTCGCTGTCATCGAGAGTTTTAGTAATGAATGCATGATGCCTTTAACTATTGGAGGTGGAGTTAAAAGTATTGAGACTATAAATAGACTTTTAAAAAATGGAGCTGATAAAATTGTAATAAATAGCTACGCCATAGAAGATCCGGAATTTATAACTGAAGCTTCTGAAATCTTTGGTTCTCAATGCATAGTAATCTCAGTCGATTCAAAAAAAGACGCAAAGGGAGAATATTATGTTTACACGCATGGCGGTACACTCAATACTGGAGTGAAAGTTAAAGATTGGATTACTGAAGTGGAAAAAAGAGGAGCTGGAGAGGTCCTCATCAATTCAATTGATAAAGATGGTTCAATGTCAGGATATGATATAGAGCTTACAAAGATAGCTGTCCAAAACACTAAAACAATACCTGTTGTTGCCTTAGGTGGGGCAGGGGTTTTGCAAGATTTTGTAGACCTATATTACGCAGCAAATCCTTCAGCTTTAGCCATGTCTAGTATTTTTCACTTTACTGATAACAAACCGGTAAAAGCTAATGCATTTGCAATTGAAAATGATATAAATGCAAGGCCAATTTAGCATTTCAGAACTTTGAAACAAAAAATTAAAATAGCTTGGGTCTGCAGAGATGGATATTTAGACTTATTTCCTCTAATAGAAAAAGAGCTGGGCTCCGCTATAGACCTTGATTCACACATCATTACTCATCTTGAAAAAGATAAGATTTATCTGGAAGAAAATTATAATTTTCAGAATGTTGAAGTTCTATCCAATTCTATAAATAATATTCTTAAAGAGGAATTTTCTCCTAATCAGCTTGAAGAGTTGTCTAAGAAATACAATAAAGTACCAATGAATAGATTGCTTTGGAGCACTGTCTTTGAAGAAGACTTAAAAGAACGTGAAATCTTTGATTTAGCAATAGCCCATATACTCTTTTGGGAAAGATTTATAGAAAGAACCTCGGTGAACTATTTGGTCTATGAAAGACCATCTGTTCTATCCTCTTGTATTGCTTGGCTTGTGTCTCAACACAAAGGAGTGAGATCTATAGATTACGTTGATACTGCCTTAGACACCATGACGATAGTTGATAATTTTAATGGAGATTATGCGGAGAGACTTATCAATCGTTATCAAGAAATTAGAAAGAATGATTCTGATAATAAAGATGATGATTACTTCAAAGCCGAACAATATCTAAGTAATATTAATACTGCTCCAAAAAAAACCAATGAATCGATTCTTGCTGGAGAAATGACTAACAGAAGAGCAAGTTTGGGGTTTCAAAGGATTATTAATCTAATAAATTTATACAAGAATCAACCAAAAGAAAAAGAGTACTATATCTATGACAGTTCTCTATATGAAAAAATTTTAGGAAATTTACTTTATATATTTAGGGCTTTCTTCCACAAAATTGTAAACATCTTTTATAAAGCTCCTAGTCAACAGGCTGATAAATATTTTCTATATCCTCTTTTTATGAAAGGAGAATTTTCTAACCATATTTTTATGAATCCAGGGTATCAAGACCCGATAGCTGAAGTAAAACGCATTGCTACATGCTTACCTCCCCAACATTTTTTATATGTCAAAGAACATTACAGCGGATATCCGGATAGAAAAATAATAGATTTACTTAAGATAAGGAATATAAAGAATGTGAAATTAATATCCCCTAAGGAAGACCCATTTTCTTTAGTTAATGCATCAAAAGGAGTTATTACTTCTGGAAGCACTATGGGCTTTGAAGCTATGATGAAGTCAAAACCAGTCTTTCTTACTGGAGATCCATGGTATCGTTATCTCCCTGGGATAAAAAGGGTTTCTAGAGTGGAAGATGTATCCCAAGCTTTATCTTCTGTAGATAATTTTATACTGCCCTCTACCTCAGAAAAGCTATCAGTATTAAAAGCACTATACTCCATATCGTCAAAGGGGCTAAAGATGCCAAGAGAAGGTGCTTTGGAAACAGAAAATGTAGAAAATATGGCAAATATTATTTCTAAATATATTAAGAATACGCATGAATTAGATGAAGCTAAGTAAAGAGTTTGTTTATTTTTCGCTTATATTTCTTGCCTCTTTAGTTGCTCTTTTTAAAACCGGATTAGTAGCTTATGTTTTAACACCTGAAAACTTTGGTTACTTCACTTTGTTTCTTGTCATTACTGGTTATTTTCAATATTCTCAATTAGGTATACTAAATGGGCTTGGAAGGGAGCTACCTATATCTTATGGAAAAGAAAGTATTAAACATTCTCTTGAGCTAGTAGGTGTTACTTTCAATGCTTTACTTGTGAGTCAATTTTTCTTTTTAGTGATTTGTACATTGATTGTCTCTTTTCTTTCATTTGAGGATAATCAAATTTATCTAGTAATTCTCTTAAGTTTAATATCATCAGTAATTTCTAATTTTTATAACTTATCAATGCTAAGACTAAGATCTGAGCTCAGACTTGTTGAGTATTCTGTAGTAAATTTTATTGTTGTCGTTTTAGGTTTGTGCTTAACAGTTTACCTGGCTTATAAAATGGGATATCTAGGTGCCATCATCGGAACAATAATTTCTTTTCTACTAGGTTTTATCTACACAAACGTATTTATTCTAGACAGGCCTATTTTGAAAGCTAAAAAGATACTATACAAAGCAAAAAATCTAATGATGATTGGATCTCCGCTACTTTTATCAGGATTTATACAAACGTCTTTATTTAGTATGGACAAGATAATTTTATCAAATATTTATGCGATTGCAGAATTTGGTATTTATGCCTTTTCTTCTATACCTTTAACCATGGGAATAGTTTTAAGTGGTATTTTAGCTACTTATTTCACTCCAAAAATACTCCATAAATTTGGCTCTGATGATGATCTTTTTCAAGCATATAAAAATTCAAGAAATATTTCTCTTTTGGTTATAATTTTTGGCATCATTTTTTACCCTGTCTATTATCTGATTATTAGTTTTGCTTTAGAGAACTTCTTTCCTGACTACATTGAAGGTAAAGAGTTAATGGTAGTTTTTTATATACCTGCCTTATTTATTTCTGCAAATTTATTTGGCCCTTTTTTGGTAGCTGCTAAGAAGTTTACCTTTATTGTTTATTATGAACTTAGCTTGTTTATTCTTGTTGGAATTATCTATGGATTTATCTTGTATGAAAATTTAGGAATGATTTACTTCCCTTCTGCTCTAGCAGCTATCTCCATTTGTGGATTTATTTTTTTATTTTTTTATTCGAGAAGACTTGCTTATAATATTTTAACTTCCGAAAGGAGAAAATTATGAATGAACAACTAATTATTTTAGATTACGGAATAAAGTTGTTAAGAGACAGAAATATAAATTATTGGATTGATTGTGGAACTCTTCTTGGAATTATCAGAGATCAAAGTCTCTTACCTTGGGACAAAGATTTAGATATAAGTGTTCTAAGACAGAATTTATCTAATGAAGATATAGATTACATCGTTGATAAAGTTAAAAGTGATGGTTTACAAGTTAACGTTTATAACTCTTGTATATCTATAGTTAAAGAAGAATATGTGTTTGATATAAAGCTTTTTGATCAAGAGAATGACTATGTAGTGGAAAAGAAATCAATGCCAAAAAACTCATTTTCTAGCGTAGTAGGTTTCTTAGTGCATAGCTTAACTTCTGATTACGAAACCCACAGGAATGGTAGGAACCTTTTTAATAAATTTATAATTAACTTAATACAAGTTTTTTCTCGCTTCCTTCCTAGAGTTATTAAATCTTTACTAGCCAAGCCGTTGACTTATGTATACCAAGAGTATCTGGTAAATGATATTTCTGAGGCTGTTCCGTTTCATTTCTTTCAAGAATTTAAGCAGTTAGAGTTTAATGGAAATTACTACACCGTCCCATCCAAAAACCTAGATTATTTAGAATTTCGTTATGGTGTGAACTGGAAGACGCCTAATAAGGAATGGATAACTGAAAGAGATGATGGCGCATATCTTTACAATATAGAAATAAATAAATGAACAAAAAACTAATAAAGCTTGTTACATAATTTATTATAACTTCTTAAAATATGAGTAAAAAAATAAAAAAAATTTATGTAGGCATGAGTGCTGATTTAGTCCATCCAGGTCATATAAATATAATCTCAAAAGCTGCTAGTTTAGGCGATCTAACAATTGGTTTATTAACTGATGCCGCTATAGCAAGCTATAAAAGAATTCCATTCATGACTTATGAGCAGAGAAAGGCGGTCATTGAAAACATAAAAGGTGTGCAAGAGGTAGTAGAACAAAAAACTCTAGATTATTCAGACAATTTAAGAAGTATTAAACCGGATATAGTAGTTCACGGAGATGATTGGAAAGAAGGAGTTCAAAGGAAAACACGTCAACAAGTCATAGACACGCTAAGTGAATGGGGAGGAGAATTAGTTGAGCTTAGCTATACAGAAGGAATTTCTTCTACTCAACTTCAATCAAGTAAGAAAGAGTTGGGCACTACACCAAATGTAAGACTTTCCATGCTTAGGCGTATGTTAAATTCAAAACCTCTTATAAGAGTTAATGAGGTACATCATGGTTTGAGTGGCCTAATAACTGAAAAAGTTTCTGCCAACAGGAATGGAGCGGAAGTTAAGTTTGATGCTATGTGGTCAAGCAGTCTGACTGACTCTACTGCAAAGGGCAAGCCTGATATAGAGGCCGTTGATATGACTTCTAGAATGCAAACTGTAAATGATATTTTTGATGTAACGACTCTCCCCATGATTTTTGATGCAGACACTGGCGGACAAATAGAGCATTTTAGATTTACAGTAAAATCTCTCGAAAGGCTAGGGGTCTCAGCTCTGGTGATAGAGGATAAAACTGGTTTGAAAAAAAATTCTCTATTTGGAAATGAGGTAGATCAAACTCAAGAGACAATAGAAAATTTTCAAGAAAAGATCTCAGCTGGAAAATTATCTCAAGTAACCAATGACTTTATGATCATTTCTCGAATTGAAAGTCTAATTCTTGAAGCTGGAATGGAAGATGCGTTAAGTAGAGCTGAAGAATATATAGCAGCTGGTTCTGATGTAATAATGATTCATAGTAGACAGAAAGGACCCGAAGAGATATTTGAATTTTGTGAAAAATACCATAAATTAACAAAAACTGTCCCTCTTAAGGTTGTACCTTCTAGCTTTAACTCTGTAACCGAAGAAGAATGGATCAATAGGGGAGTAAGTATAGTTACCTACGCCAATCATATGCTTCGATCCTCTTATCCTGCAATGACGAAAGTAGCTAAATCAATCTTAATGCATGGCAGATCTTACGAAGCAAACGATGATTGTATGTCTATCAATGATATATTAAATTTAATTCCTGGGACTAAAGATTGATAGATCCAGCTAATTTTTTTAAAAGCCTCAGAGAGAATGGAATAACTTTTTTTTCCGGTGTCCCTGACTCGTTGCTGAAAGATTTTTGTGCATTTATTACTGATAACTCTACTAAAAAGAACCATATAATTGCAGCAAACGAAGGTAACGCTCTATCTATAGGTGTAGGTTATCATCTATCATCTTCAGAAATACCTTTGATTTATATGCAAAACTCGGGTCTTGGTAATGTAATAAATCCTTTATTATCAATTGCAGATAGAGATGTTTACTCAATTCCTATGATACTTTTGATTGGATGGAGAGGCGAACCAGATGTAAAGGATGAGCCTCAGCATAAGAAGCAAGGACGAATTACCATTGATTTGCTAGAAACAATGGAAGTGCCCTTTGAGATTCTTAATTCTTCCACAAACCCAGAAGAAGCTAATAAACTTATTAAGAAGATTATTGATATTTCAAGGAAGGAGAAGAGGCCTTGTGCTTTAGTTGTTTCAAAAGGAACCTTTTCGAGTTATGAACTTAAAAATAAAGAAATATTCGACAGACCGCTTTCTAGAGAAAAGGCTATAGAATTATCCCTAAAAGAGTTTTCTGATGACGATATTGTAGTTTCTACTACCGGAGTGACTTCAAGAGAACTGTTTGAGTTAAGACAAAAATTTGGTCAGGGCCATAAGAATGATTTTTTAACAGTAGGAGGCATGGGCCACGCAAGTCAAATAGCCCTAGGCATAGCATTAGATCGAAAAGATAAAGAGATTTTTTGTTTAGATGGGGATGGAGCATTTTTAATGCATATGGGTTCTATAGCAATTAATGGAAGTATAAGATGCTCAAACTTTAAACACATTTTATTTAATAATAGTGCACATGACTCAGTAGGCGGACAGCCAACCGTTGGTGGTAAAGTTAATTTTTTAGATATTGCAAAATCTTGTGGTTATAAGTGGACAAGACGAGTTTCGAAGGAAAAAGACATCATAGACTCATTGAGACAATTAAAGGATCTAGATGGCCCTGCCCTCCTAGAGATACAAGTAAAACCAGGTTTTAGGAAAAACCTTGGAAGGCCTACAAGCTCTGCGAAACAAAATAAAGAATTATTTATGAAAAGCTTAAAGTAGATTTTAGAAAATATGAAAGGTTTTATTTCTATGAATGATTTGAAAAGCTTTTTTGAAGAACAATCATTTCAACGCGTTTTTTTGGTAACTGGCAAGAATTCTTATAAAAGTTCTGGTGCAGAAAAATACTTAAGTAATTTAACTAAAGATAAGATTACCTTTAGATTTTCGGATTTCGAAGTAAATCCTACAATAGAAGATCTCTCTAAAGGAGTTCAGAAGTTTGATGAATTTAACCCAGATATAGTAATCGCCATTGGAGGAGGGAGTGTCATTGATATGGCAAAGCTAATTAATGTAGTTTCAGCTAATTCCCATTCTTCATCCAAACAAATTATTAAAAATTCTGGACTTATAAAGAAAAAAGGTCTGAAAATGGTTGCTATACCCACTACTGCAGGAACTGGAAGCGAAGTTACACAATTTGCGGTTATCTATATATCAACAAAAAAATATTCTCTTGATCATAGTTATCTTTTACCTGATCAATATATCCTTAATCCTTCTTTAGTCCATAACCTTCCCTCAAATATTCTTGCTTCAAGTGCCTTCGATGCTTTATCGCAAGCGATCGAATCTTTCTGGTCAGTTCGTTCAACAGATGAAAGTAAACAATATGCAAGAGAGTCTATGAAACTAATCCTAGAATCCTTGGAAAAAGCTGTAAATCAGAAAAGTCTCCGCTCTATTGAGTCTTTATGCTATGGAGCTAATCTTGCAGGGAAAGCCATAAATATTACTCGAACTACAGCACCCCATGCTCTCTCATACCCTATAACCAAGATATATGGAATTCCTCATGGACATGCAGTTGCACTAAATCTTGGAAAATTTTTTATCATTAATTCATCATTCAATAAAAAAAATTTAGTTGATCGGCGAGGTGAAGCTTATTTAAATAATACTATGAAAGAGATATATAGTTTATTTGATTGTTCTAATGAATTCGAATGTGCCGATAAATGGTATAAAATGATGAGAAGCGTTTCTCTTGAAACAGACTTGAACGCACTTGGAATAAAAGAACAAAAGAATTTTAAAGATATTGTTGAAGGAGTTAATTTAGAGAGATTAAAAAATAATCCCGTAAAACTATCTAAAAATATTCTCTACGAACTATTTAACTAATGAAAAAAAATGTCCTTGTAACAGGAGCTGATGGGTTTATTGGTTCTCACTTAACTGAAATACTTGTATCCAAGGGTTATAAGGTAAGAGCATTATCTCAATATAACTCTTTCAATAATTGGGGGTGGTTAGAAGAAATCAATTGCAAGGATGATGTGGAGGTTGTTTCAGGAGATATTAGAGATGCACATTACTGTAAGGCAATTACTAAAGATATTGAAATAATTTTTCATTTGGCAGCTCTAATAGCCATTCCTTTTTCTTACTCTGCTCCCGAAAGTTATGTTGATACTAATATAAAAGGTACCTTAAACATATGCCAAGCCGCTAAAGAAAATGGTGTAGAAAGGGTTATACATACCTCTACCAGCGAAGTTTATGGAACTGCTCAATATGTGCCTATAGATGAACAGCACCCTTTACAGCCTCAATCTCCTTATAGCGCCACAAAAATTGCTGCTGATGCCTTAGCTATGAGTTTTCATAATGCATTTGATTTAAATCTTTCAATTGCCAGGCCTTTCAATACTTATGGTCCTCGACAATCTGCTCGAGCCGTTATTCCTACTATCATTACTCAAATTGCTACAGGAGTTAAAGAAATCAAGTTAGGCGATGTAACCCCAACTAGAGATTTTAATTATGTAGAGGATACCTGTAGAGGCTTTATTGATATTGCGGAAAGTGGATTGACCATTGGCAAGACAATAAATATAGGGAGTAATTCTGAAATAACTATTGGTAAGACCCTTAATGTCATTAAAGAATTAATGGGTAGTGATGTAGTCTTCTCGGAAGATAAACAGAGGTTTAGACCAGACAAGTCAGAAGTTTTTAGACTTTGGTGTGATAATTCATTAATTAAAGAACTTACTGACTATAGCCCTCAAGTAGATCTTAGGGATGGTCTACAATTGACAATTGATTGGATAACTTCACCGCAGAATCTTAAAACATATAAAGCAGATATTTATAATGTTTGATAGTTTGATCAAGTTTGTCAGGGAGCTTTATAGATCAAATGATTTTATACCTTTGCATAGACCTTATTTTAAAGGAAATGAAAAAAAATATTTAGAGGCTGCAATTGATTCTACTTTTGTTTCAAGCGTAGGCGATTCGGTAAAAGAATTTGAATCAAAAATTTCAGAATTTACTGGAATAAACTATGCAGTTGCAACAGTTAATGGAACAGCCGCACTTCATTTAGCTTTAAAAGTTGCAGGCGTTGAAAGAAATACTGAAGTGATAACTCAATCTTTAACTTTTGTGGCCACATGTAATGCCATAGATTATTGCGGCGCGACACCTGTATTTGTAGATGTTAATAGATCTTCAGCTGGGCTGGACCCATTAAGCTTAAAAGACTTTTTAGATAGTAACTGCATAGTGAAGGATGATGGATTTTGTTGGAATTTAGACTCTAATAAAAAAATTCTAGCTTGCTTACCAATGCACACTTTCGGACTTCCAGCTCAACTTGATGAATTAAAATCGATATGTAAAGAATATAAGATCACTCTAATTGAAGATGCAGCTGAATCTTTGGGTAGTCTTTATAAAAAGAAACACACTGGATCAGTGGGACTATTATCAACCCTAAGCTTCAATGGAAACAAAATAATAACAACAGGCAGCGGAGGCATGATTCTGACCAACAATAAAGATTTGGCCAAAAGAGTGAAGCATCTTTCAACTACTGCAAAGCAACCGCATGCCTGGGACTTTTATCATGATGAGATTGGCTTCAATTATCGTTTAGCTAATTTAAATGCTGCTTTAGGTATTGCACAATTAGAATTATTGCCCTCTTATATAAAAAATAAAAGATGGATTGCTGAACAATACTTCGATTGGGGAAAGAAAATGGATGTAAGTTTTCTTAAAGAATCAAAAGATGCTAAATCTAATTACTGGCTAAATACTTTAATAGTAAATGATAAAGAAACCAGAGATGCTTTACTTAAAGAAACAAATAAAAATAATATTATGACCCGTCCAGTGTGGACCCCCATGCATCAATTAGATATATATAAAAAGTGTAAAAGGGGAGACATGACAAATACTGAGTGGCTCTTTGATAGGCTAGTTTCGTTACCAAGTAGCATCGTTGATTATCCTTATAGATTAAATTGAATAAACTATCTTTTCTTCTATAAAGTTTACAAGAGCATAAAGAATTAAAAATAATATGAAAGACTATCCTTTAATATCGATCATCACACCTTCTTATAATTGTGGTAACTACATAGAAGAAAACATTTTAAATATCAAAAAGCAAGACTATCCTAATATCGAACATATAGTCATTGATGGGGCTTCAACAGATAATACTATTCAAATACTCAAGAAATATTCGAAAGATATAACCTGGATAAGTGAACCTGATAGTGGTATGTATGATGCAATAAATAAAGGGTTTAGATTGGCTAAAGGAGAGATATTTACTTATATCAATACTGATGATATTTATAATTCCACAGAGACATTAAGCTTGGTATCCAAAGAGTTCGATAGATATAAAGATATTAGTTTTACTTACGGCCATTGTTCTTTTGTAGATAATTTAGGTAATTTTATGTACACATACAAGGCACCTAAATTCTTCAAAGAATATTCCATAGCTTTCGCTAGAGGCACTTTCGCACAGCCAACTTGCTTCTGGAGGAGGTCTGTTCATATTGATTTTGACAGTTCTCTATTGTACGCAGCAGACTCTAAGTTCTTTCGATATCTTTGTGAGAACTTTGAAGGCAAGAGAATAAATAAAATTATTGCAAATTTTAAAATAAGAGAAGATTGTTTAACATTTAAAAATATACAGGATATACGTAAAGAAGTTGATTTAATTTATAAAGAAAAAAATAAGGGTCGACCACATATTAAATTTATAGTTTTCGATATTTTCTACAGGATGTTCTTATTAAATTTTCGGACAAATATTAAAAGAAAAATACTACAATACCAAGGTAAGCCTTATTTATAAATTTTTTATATAAAAATGAAAAATAATATAAGCTTCAATCTGATATAGAATATTAGATTAATTTATTCCACTTCATCGTCATGGCAATAAAGATTTTAAAAAAGACGAAAGATCTTATAAAAAGATCTAAACTATTATTTGCATTAGTTAAACCTTTTTCTAACATAGTTAGAATATTTTTAGATAAAAGATTTCTTTACCACTACTTTCAAGGTGTCATCACTAATCCTGAGACTAGGTCGTATCTAGCCAAGATAGAGTCTAACTTTTATAAGGTTGAAAATAGATTCTCCAATAAAACAGATTTACTCCGAAAAGATTCATATATAGAAAGCCCTTTAATTATTTCTAATGAAAAGGTTATACAAATTAATAGTTTCTTGAACACGCTTAGGTGCCACGATCAGGTTGATAGCTCCTATAAGTTTGATATAAATTCTAGACCAAGAGATTGTCATTTAGCTCACTACGACAGCTCGGAATTATTTAAATCTGAACAAATTATAGAAATTGCCGTAGAAAATACTTTAATAGAAATTTATAACGATCTTTACGGTTGCGACCCAATCATTGATCATATTGCTGCTTGGTGGTCTTTCCCTTCTAGTGAGAGCCATAATACTCAGCATTGGCATCGAGATCTTGATTCATTAAATCTGCTTAAATTTCTTATTTACTTAACTGATGTTGATGCAGAATCAGGACCTCATTATCTGATTCCGGGGTCTCATAATTCTAAAATTTCTACTGCAAAATACAAAAAGCATGATGATAAAGAATTTGAAGATATCATTAAACAAAACGGCACAAAGGCTTTTTTAGGGCCTGCAGGTACTAATTTCTTAGAAAATACATTTGCCTTTCATAAAGGAACGAATCCAATTGAGAAACCTAGATTGCTTCTCGAGGTTATTTATTCTAGAGTTCAGACTCCTTATACTGATAAAAAGCCTTTTATTAATTTAAATGATCCTGCCTTTTCCAATTTGATTAAGGAAAATATTGAATTATTTGAAGGGAAGATTATTCACTAAATTAAACAAAAAGAAGAAATAAAATTGAATAAAGTAGCATTAATTACAGGAATCACAGGTCAAGATGGGTCGTATTTAGCTGAATTTCTTCTTGAAAAAGGCTATGAAGTTCATGGAATAAAGAGAAGATCTTCGTCATTTAACACAGAAAGAGTTGACCATATCTATCAGGATCCACATCTGAATGATAGGAATTTTGTTATGCATTATGGGGATATGACAGACGGGTTAAATTTAACTAGAATAGTTCAACAAGTTCAACCTAATGAGATTTATAATTTAGGAGCTCAAAGTCACGTATCAGTTAGTTTTGAAATTCCAGAATATACAGCAGATGTAGATGCAATAGGCACTCTGAGGCTCTTAGAGGCCATACGTTTTTTAGGTTTAACAAAAAAAACTCGGTTTTATCAAGCCGCTACATCAGAATTGTACGGATTAGTTCAAGAAATACCTCAAACAGAAAAAACTCCATTTTACCCTAGAAGCCCTTATGCTGTAGCAAAGCTCTATGCTTACTGGATTACTGTTAATTACAGAGAAGCTTACGGCCTATATGCTTGTAATGGAATACTTTTTAATCATGAATCTCCTAGAAGAGGTGAGACTTTTGTAACAAGAAAAATAACTAGAGGGCTTTGTAATATTTATTTAGGCCTAGAAGATTGCCTTTACTTAGGTAATCTTAATGCCTTGCGAGACTGGGGGCATGCGAAAGATTATGTAAGAATGCAATGGCTTATGCTTCAACAAGATACCCCTAAAGATTTTGTCATCTCTTCTGGAGAACAAACCTCTGTAAGAGATTTTATAAGTTTATCAGCATCTTTTTTAGGTATTGAATTGGAATTTAAAGAAGAAGGGCTTGCAGAATATGCTTATGTAAAAAATATTAAAGATAATACTGGAACTAAATTAAAAGAAGGTGATGTAGTTGTTCGAGTTGATGAAAGATATTTTAGGCCTTCAGAAGTTGAGACACTTTTAGGAGATGCTTCATTAGCTAAAAGAGAATTAGGATGGGAAGTAGAAATTTCTTTAGACGATATGTGCTCTGAAATGATTGAAGAGGACCTAAAGAGTGCAAAACGTAACTCTTTTTTGAAAGAAAATGGCCATGAGGTAATGCTCCCCTCTGAAAAGTAATGTCTAGACAAGAAAAAGTTTTCATTGCAGGTCATAATGGAATGGTCGGATCATCTATTTTAAGAAAACTCAAACAATCTTCTGAATTTGATATTGTGACAGCAAGTAGTAACGAACTAGATCTAACAATACAAGCAGATGTTAATGATTTTTTTTCTTCAAATAACTTTACACAGGTATACTTGGCCGCAGCAAAGGTCGGGGGTATTTTAGCTAACCACACCTATCCTGCTGAATTCATATATCAAAATTTAATGATCCAATCTAATATAATAAATGCGTCATATCTTCATAAGATTGATAAACTCCTTTTTTTAGGAAGTTCTTGTATTTATCCTAAAGAAGCTAAGCAACCGATAAAAGAAAGTTATTTACTTACCGGTCCTCTAGAACTCACTAATGAGCCTTATGCAATAGCAAAGATTGCTGGGATTAAATTATGTGAGAGTTATAACAGGCAATATGGTACTGACTATAGATCTATAATGCCCACGAACTTATATGGGCCTAATGATAATTTCCATCCTACAAACAGTCACGTAATACCAGGTTTATTAGTTCGCTTTCATGAGGCAAAACTTCAGAAAAAGAAGGAAGTAATGATTTGGGGTTCTGGAAAGGCAAGCAGAGAGTTTCTTCATGTTGAGGATATGGCATCAGCTAGTATAGAGGTTATGAATTTAGAGCGTAAGCTTTATAATTCTTTAGTTAACTCTCAACAGAGTCATATAAATGTAGGAAGCGGTACGGAGTATAAGATCTCTGAACTTGCGACTTTAATTGCTGATGTAACCTCATATGAGGGTAGAATTTCGTTTGACACAACTAAGCCTGATGGTCCACCAAGAAAATTAATGGATTCTTCTATTTTAAATAATATTGGCTGGAGTGCGTCTTATAACCTAAAAGATGGTTTAGAAGATGCTTATGCTTGGTTTCTACACAATATTACTTAAAAAAGCAATTTGTAAAATATCCTAAATTAGAAAATTTGGTATTCAACATAAAAAGATTTAAGAACTAAGAAAAAAATACCTTAGGTGAGTAATTATTAAAAATATTGAAATAAGTGGTTAAAGAACACAAAAAACGCATAAAGGTAATCTTTTATCATATTATGAGAGATAACTTCAGTGGAGCTCAGAGAAATCTATACCGGTTACTGATTAATCTCAACAGAGATAAAGTTGAACCAATTTTAATTGGTCAAGTTGAGAGCCCTTTGACAAATTTGATCATTAAACATGAAATAGATACAAAGATCATACCTTACCCCATTGAATTAGAAGTTTATGATAAAAAATTATTAAATTTTAATTTATTACGCATATTAAAATTTATAAAGGGAATTTATATATATAACAGAAATCTTGTAAAGGATTGTAAGTCTATAAATCCTGAAATTATTTGGTGTGATAATATCAGGACACTAATAACTATATATATAACTTGTCGGATTTTGAAAGTGAAGGTCATATGGAATATATGGTCTGAGCCTGAAGGCAAGGTAGCATGGATCTTACATAGAGTTGGTCTTGTTCTAGCTGACGTTGTCAATTTGGCATATAAGAGCCAGGGGAAAAAAGTTTTTGGTAGCCTCGGAGAATTTTCTCATTTTAAAAGAAAGATTGTGCCTATTTACAACGGCGTAAATGATTTTGAAGAAATGACTGATAATAATATTCGTCGAGAACTATGCCTTTCTGAAGAAGATATATTATTGGTTATGGCTTCAAATATTGTTCCTGGTAAAGGTCAGATGGATTTAATCAATAGCATGGATTCTATCTTAAAAGAGACTTCAAAAGTTCACTTAGTCCTTGCTGGAAGCACTGTAAACAGTAGTGCAACATCAATTCAATACAAAGAAGAACTTAACAAAGAAGTATCTAAAAGAAATTTAAATCATAATGTCCACTTCATAGGATGGCGGTCAGATATCAGAGATGTTTTGTTTAAATCAGATATTTATGTTTCTTCGTCATATAGTGAATCACTTCCAGATGCTGTGAGAGACGCAATGTTAGCCTCTCTCCCTTTAGTTGTTAGTAATGTGGGAGGTACTTTTGAGCTTGTTGAAGAAGGAAAGAATGGATATTTATTTGAAGCAGGTGACATAGATACATTAACTGAATATTTAAAGAAGTTAATAAGTGATTTATCTCTTAGAGAGTTAATGGGCTCCCATAGTAAGACAATAATTGATAAGAAATTTTCTACGAAGAGCTATGCTAAGAACTTTGAAATTATGCTTCACAATACTATTAACAGGTAAACGCTAGGAAAAATATCAAGTTTAAAAAAATGGAAGGGCAAAAGAGCAAAACATTTGAAAACCTTCTTTCTCTCATTCCATTGCACTTAAAAGAAAACTTTAATAATTTAATTTTAATTGAACATGGCCCTTTAGAGATTAACGGTTTTTCTATAACTTTCTGGGCAAATTTTCAATCAGATTTAGGAAAGATCAGTCTCTATGTAAAGATACCTAAGATTATATGGGGAAATAAAAAAATAGGTTTTGACTACCCTGTTACAGAAGAAGATAGGGTGCTGGCAAGAAATGAATTTCGTAGCTTAAAGAATTTATCCGTTACTTGGAACAGCGACCCTAGGGTAAGTTTCATACGGCCTTTGGGTTATATAAAAGAGTTTAATGCAATTATTACCGAAAGGGTATATGGTGATTTCTTTTTTAAAAAGTATCGCTCACAAGATTTTAAAAGAAGGTTAAAAAATAAAATATGCACTGAAACAAAAGATGATTTATATAGGTTTGGTAAGTCTCTTCAACACTTCCATCAGAGAGAAATAAGAAATAGTATATTTAAAAGTAAGAAAGCTCTAAAGAAGCACTATCAGTACCTGGAAGCTTTAAAAAATTATGACGTAAATTTAACGAAAATAGACATTATTTCTGGATATTTAAAAGACTATATAAACACCAGCCATCCAAGTTTAGAAGTAAACAATTTAAAGGGCATAGATATTAGACAAATTCTCATAGAAACTGAAGATGCTATGCGTATTTTAGACCCTGGAAAGATATCTAGGAGTTATGTGGAAGTAGATTTAGCAAGATTTATAGTCACCTGTAGGATATTGTATTGGGGAACTTTATGGATTTTATTTAAGTTTAGACCTGATAAAAAATATGAACAAAGTTTCATAAACGGATATGCTAATGTGGGCAAATTTTCTAACGAAGTCTTGAATATTATGATCATAAAAGAAATTTTAAAACACTGGCAGATGGCTCACATAAGTCTCCATAAGAGGTCTTGGCCTTCCTTCTTTAAGTATGCTCTTAAGAAGATATATATTGATAGATTTTATATGACCCTTTTCAATGATCAGGTAAATAGTAATTACACGGAGTACCCATCTAAATGAAGATTTGTCCAGTTATCCTTTCAGGAGGTTCTGGTACAAGGCTTTGGCCTTTATCGAGATCTCAATTTCCTAAGCAATTTGTAAATTTAATTGAGGAATCTAGTTTATTTATAGAAACTTTAAACCGTTTGGAAGGTTTTTCTGAAGAAGTTTTGCCGCCTCTTATTGTTTGTAATGCTGATCATTACTATGAAGTAGAGAAACAAATGAATCAGAAAAACTTTGCAAGTCTAGCCATTATTTTAGAGCCTGCTAGTAAAAACACCGCTCCAGCAGTAATGTTGGCAGCCTCTTATCTAGAAAAGAAATATTCTGAAGATATTTTAATGTTAGTAATGCCGGCAGACCATAATATTGAATCATCAGTTAGTTTTCAAAAGTCAGTTTTATCTTCTGTGCCTTTTGCTGAAGAAGGTTCGTTGTGCACTTTCGGAATCACTCCAACTTCGCCACACACAGGTTATGGTTATATTGAAATATATCAGAATACACAAAATAAATTAGATAGAGATTCTCACTATCATAACGTTAAGACATTCATTGAAAAACCAAGCAAAGATAAAGCACAAGAATTTATAGATGAAGGAAATTTCTATTGGAACAGTGGAATATTTCTTTTTAGTATGAAGAGATACGTTCAGGTCTTAAAAGATTCTAGATCTGAGATTTATGATATTTGCTTACAATCTACGCAAGATATTGAAACGGAAGAAAGAGTTATCAGGCCGAAAAAAGATATTTTTGATAAATGCTTATCTGAATCAATTGATTATGCTGTCATGGAAGAGGCTCTTGGCTTGGGGATATCAATTCATATGGAGTTCTTAGATACAAAATGGAGTGATTTAGGTTCTTGGAATTCTTTGTTTGAGATTGGCAAAAAAGACGAGCAAGGTAATATAACGAAAGGTGATATCCTGAATTTTGATACTAAAAATTCCTTTTTACAGTCAGAAGAGAGGCTTCTAGCTACAGTAGGTCTAAAGGATATGATTGTTGTAGATACAAAAGACGTCTTGTTGGTTGCTTCTATTCAAGAGAGTGAAAAAGTAAAAGAGATAGTTAATAAATTAGTCTCTGAGAAGAGAGTAGAGGTAGATCTTCCAGCTGAAGTAAGAAGACCTTGGGGTACTTATGAAAGTTTATCTCGAGGAAACAATTTTCAAGTGAAAAGAATAAAAGTATATATTGGAGAGCAACTTTCTCTTCAGATGCATCATCATCGATCTGAATATTGGATTGTAGTTGCCGGTGAAGCCACTGTAACTAATGGAGATAAAACTTCAGTTTATAAAGCTAATGAGTCTACATTCATACCTTCTGGAGTAAAACACTCCTTGGCTAATTTTAGCGATACGATATTAGAAATTATTGAAGTACAATACGGAGATTATCTTGGAGAGGACGACATAGTTCGCTTCAAAGATCAATATGGCAGAATTGATAAAGAGACCGATCAAGATTAAGTTAAAATCTTAATAAAATAAAAAACTGATAATCATCAATACGAAAGATACATGAAGATAGCAATAATCTGTTCTTATGACTTTTCAATAGCCTGGTCTCTAGAAATTTTTGTTAAGAAATTACTTCAGGATCATCAAGTAACTGTACTGTGTGATATGCACGATGGTTTTTCTGAAGGCCACTATACGGAAATTATGAAAGGATGGGGAGTGCGTCACGAGCATGTAAAGACATACAGATTCCTAAGCCCTTTTGAAGATTTCAAGTATTTAATGGCACTTTACAGAGCATTAAAAAGCGATGAATATGATTTAGTTATAAATATTGCAACTAAACCTAATGTTTATGGATCTATCGCTGCTAAATGGGTCGGAATTAAAAAGATTGTCTGCTTTGGTTGGGGTTTGGGATTAACTTTTGAGAAAACTAGAAATCTTGGAAGAATAATTTTGAGATATATCTTGAGCTCTTTGTACTGGTATGCTTTTAGAGTTAGTCATACAGTTTGGTTTACTAATAAACATGATCTTGATTACCTAGCTGAAAAAAAAATAATTGACCCCACTAAAGCCTTCCTTACGCGTGGTTTTGTAGATATAAATCTTTATTCGCCTACTTCAGTGCCGCTCAAGACTACAGAAAATCTAAAAAAAGAATTGGGATATAAATCGACTGATAAAATTATAATCCTCATAGCAAGAATGAGCTGGGCCAAAGGCATTAAGCAATTCTGTGAAGCATCAGATATTTTGAGAGAAAACTATCCTGAAGTAAAATTCCTAATGGTCGGTCAAGAGGATACAGGTAGTCCAGACAGCGTTCCAAAATCTTATATAGAAGAATATCAGAAAAAAGAAAACTTAAGCCATTTAGGTTACAGGGTAGATATAAAAGAACTTTATTCTCTAGCTTATTTAGCTGTTTTTCCATCGTATTATAGAGAAGGTGGATGGCCAAGAGGATTAACGGAACCAATGGCAATGGGCAAGCCGGTTATAACAACAGATAATGAGCATTGTTCTGGAGCGGTTGTAGATGGCGAAAATGGTCTAATTGTACCTATAAAGGATTCTAATGCCTTAGCTCAAGCCATTGAAAGAGTTGTAAACAATGATGAAATGGCTAAAGAATTTGGCAGAAAGTCTCGTCTCAAAGCCTTAGAAGAGCTTGATGAAGAAAAAATAATGCAAGAGTTAGTCAAAGCGATTATTTAAATCTTATTTAATTTTAATATAAATTCATCCCTAACAATTTAATAGCATATTTATTTTCAATCTATAATATAACAATCCAAAAACTAGGATGTATTATTAGTAAGACTACAAATATTATGTCCTATCCATAATAATAAAAACAAAAGCAATGATTATAACTAGAACACCATTTAGAGTAACTTTAGGGGGAGGCGGAACGGATTTATCGAGCTACTATTCTAAGCATGGAGGCTTTATCTTCAGTTTTACCTTAGATAAATATATGTATATAACGCTAAAAAAAGCATTTGCAGATGATTACATTAGAGTTAAATATAGCAAAAGTGAAACTGTTTCAAATTTAGAAGAATTAGACCATGAAATAGCACAAGCGTGTTTACGCAAAGTTGGTCTATCTAAAGGTATTGAGATAGCATCTATGGCTGACATTCCTTCTGGGAGTGGGTTAGGAAGTTCCAGTACTTATACAGTCGGTTTGTTAAGTGCACTGCACAATTTAAAAAGAGACTTTATTTCTATTAAAGATTTAGCCGAAGAAGCTTGCGAGATAGAAATTGATATTTTGAATAAACCTATGGGTAAACAAGACCAGTATCTAGCTGCCTTTGGAGGGCTCTTGGTAATGGAAATTTCTAAAGATGGATCTGTAGAAGTTTCCAATGCAAATGTAAGTATTTCTACTCTTGAAGATTTAAAAAGGAATTTACTTATTTTTTATACAGGTAAAAGAAGGTTGAATAAAACTATATTAGGTGAACAAGATACTGCTACTAGGAAAAGTGAAAAACAAGTTTTAGATTCCTTAAATTATATAAAAGAATCAGGTTATAAGATCTTGGAAACAGTAGAAAAAGGAAATATAACAGACTTAGGATTGCTTTTTGATGAACACTGGAAGTACAAGAAAAAAATGGCAAAAGGTATTTCCTCTCCTGATCTAGATGAGATTTATGAATTAGCAAAGCAAAATGGAGCTATTGGAGGGAAAATCTCAGGTGCTGGAGGAGGAGGATTCTTTACTCTTTATTGTGAAGATAATCAGGTCAGATTAAGAAAAGCTATGCAAAAAGCAGGTCTTAGAGAGCTACACTATAATTTTGATTTTGAAGGAACAAAGGTATTAGGAAATTTCATGAGTTATTCTTCTGATACTTTAAAGTAATACAAATTCAGTAAAAATAAATTATGTTACTAGGAAATTCTATTAAAAAAGTTTTTTTAACAGGTGGAGCAGGGTTTATAGGTAGCCATATAGCCGATATTCTCATTTCTCAAGGCTATCAAGTTACAGTTTATGATGATCTCTCTAATGGTAGAGAAGAATTTATAGAACAGCATTTCCAGAACAAAGACTTTAAATTCTTCAACGCCAGTATTCTTGATCTTGATAGATTAGAAAACTCCATGGAAGGTCACGATCTTGTTTGGCATCTTGCAGCTAACACTGACATTATTGGTGGATATAATAAACCTAGAAGAGATCTTATGGACTGCGTGGTAGGTACATTCAATGTATTGGATGCAATGAGATCTACTAACATTAGAGACATATTATTTTCTTCTACGGGAGCAACTTACGGAGACTTATGTAAAGAGGATTCTATGGCTGAATCTGCAGGACCTATGTTGCCTGTATCAAATTATGCTGCAGGTAAAATAGGTAGTGAAGCATTTGTCTCAGCTTTCTGCAATATGTATGGCTTGCATGGCTGGATATTTCGTTTTGGTAATGTAATCGGTGGAAGAATGACTCATGGAGTTATAGTTGATTTTATCAATAGATTGGCCGATGACCCTAGTAAATTGCTGATATATGGTGACGGTAAACAAGAAAAAAATTACTTTCTTGTTGAGGAATGCATCGAAGGGATGGCTTTTGCTTATAGAAACATTCAAATGAATGAAGATAAACCTTGTGATATTTTTAATCTTGGAGCAGATACAGTTTCGAAGGTAAGGGATATTGCTGAGATTATTAAGCAAGAAATGGCCTTACCTGAAGCAGTAATAGAGATAGAAGGAAAAAAACAGGCTTGGCCAGGTGATCAGCCTAAAGTTCATATTACAGTCGACAAAATTAACAGCCATGGATGGTCAACGAATTTAGATTCTGATTCTGCAGTTAGAGAAGCAGTTAAAAGGATGTTAAGTAAGAAATAATATGAGAGATTTAGCAATTATTGGTTTATGGCATCAGGGAGTTGTGGGGTCTGCTTGTATGGCTGATTTAGGATATAAAGTTGTTGGTTTGGATAAAGACTTTGAACGTATTCAAGAATTAAACAAAGGAAATGCTCCTTTATATGAACCAGGGTTGGATGATCTACTTAAAAAGGGTATTGATAGTAAGAGACTTATTTTTAGCTCTGACTTTAAAGAAGGCCTTCTAGGCAAAAAAGACATTATGATAATGTTCGATACGCCAGTAGATGATGATGATAAAAGTGACCTTACTGAACTCTATGAGGTTGTTGACGAAATTTCGACAATCTTAGAAGATAATGTAGTTCTTTACATAACTGCTCAAGTAGCTGTCGGAACTTGCTTTGAGATAAAACAAAGAATCACAAAGAAAAATCCTGATTTAAAATTCGATATAGCATATAGTCCCGAGAATCTAAGACTAGGAAAGGCAATAGATCTTTTCAACAACCCTGCTTTGCCGGTAATAGGAGCAGAGAATCCTGCTACATACGATAGAGTTTGCAAGTTACTCGAACCACTTAATGCTGACTGGAGGCATGTAAATCTAGCAACATCAGAAATGACGAAACATGCCTTAAATGCATACTTAGCTCTTTCAATAACCTTTGGTAATGAGATAGGTAATTTATGTGATGAAGTAGGAGCAGATGGGCACAAAATTGCAAAATTATTGAAATTAGAACCTAGAGTCGGTGATCAAGCAATGTTATTGCCTGGGCTAGGTTTCTCAGGAGCTACCTTAGCAAGAGATGTCCAGACTCTTAGATATTTATCCAAGGCTAAAAATTTAGAAACACTATTATTGGATGGCTTATGGAGCTCAAATACTAGGCAAAATGATTTAGTTATAAGAAAAATTAGAAAAAAACACTCCACTCTGAAAGATCTTCCTATTGCTGTTTTAGGGTTAACTTATAAACCAGACACTAGTACATTGAGAAGATCGGCATCAATAGAAATTATTGAGAGAATGTTAGAAGAAGAAGCCCTTGTTTCTTGTCATGATCCAAAAGCAGACCCTGAGGAGTTAGAATTGTTCCCAAATATAAATTCTTATGATTCTTTATATGAAGCAATAGAGGGGTCTAAAGTCCTTACACTATTAACACCTTGGAAAGATTACTATGATCTGGATTTTAAATTAGTTAAAGAAATTATGTCTCCTGACCCTATAATAATTGATACAGCTAATATTTGGGATTCAGAAAATTTAGAGAATTTAGGTTTTATTTATTTAGACATAGGAAAGGGAAGTCATTCGGGAGAAAGTTTATGAGAGTAGCTATAATTGGTGCAGGATTACAAGCCAGAAGAAGGGCTCCTGTTATTTTTGAGTCTCCAGAAGATGAGATAGTTATTATCACAGCAGAGCATTTAGAAAATTCGCAAAAACTAGCTCAAGATTTTGGATGTGAATTTGGAGAAGGTTGGGAAGGGATAGTTGATAGAGATGATGTAGATGCAGTCATGGTCTTAACTCCACCTGATACACATTCGAAAATTAGTATTTCAGCAATGAATGCAGGAAAACATGTTCTTTGTGAGAAACCTTTGAGCAGAACTATTTCTGAGGCAGAAAAAATGATTGAAGCTTCAAATGATAATGGTGTAGTGCTCAAATGTGGTTTTAATCATCGTCATCACCCTGCCGTATCAGAAGCAAAGAAAATAATAGATTCTGGTGAGTTAGGTTCATTACTGTTTGGTAGATGTAATTATGGAATATGTGGAAGACCTGAATATGAAGACGAATGGCGCTCTAACCCGGATCTGGCAGCCGGCGGTCAATTTGTGGAGCAAGGCATACATGCAATAGATTTATTTACTTGGTTTATGGGAGAGATTCACGAAGTAACAAGCATGACCGGGATCCAATATTTTAAAAATCAGCCGCTCGATGATAATGGTATGGCAATATTTAGAATGAATACTGGTGCAACTGTTAGTATTCATGCAAGCCTTACCCATTGGAAAAATTTATTTAACTTTCAAGTTTTTGGTGAAGAAGGTTATATAGAAATAGATGGCTTAGGGTCTAGTTATGGTACTGAGAAACTTATTTTTGGTAAAAGAGATTTTGAGGCGCCATTTAACTACCATGTGACAGAATTTAGAGGTGGAGATAAATCATGGTCTTCCGAATGGAATGAATTTTCTAGTGCTATAAAAGAAGCACGAGAACCTCTAGGTAATGGTTATGATGGCCTCAGTTCTTTGAGGGTTGCTTTGGGATCTTACGAAGCTGAGAAATTAGGTAGAGTAATTAAAGTACCTGGTTACTCTTTTAATGAAGGATAGTATCTAGATTACCTTTCTTATTAAAATCATACTCCAGAATCAATTGTTGGTCTAATATCCAGATATGAAATATATAGTTACAGGCGCAAGTGGATTTGTTGGTCGTCACTTAGTTGAGTATTTGTTAGAAAAAAACCATAAAGTTTGTGCTGTCTCTAGAAGATTTAATTTTGAATCTTTGCAAAATAAAAATCTTACAATCAAAGAAGTTTCTATTTTAGAGTCTGAACAAATCAGAAAAATTGTCTTAGAATATCGACCAGATGTAGTATTTCATTTAGCTGCTCAAAGTTCACCTGGTGAATCAGTAAAGAATCCCTCTAAAACTTTTGAAGTAAATTTAATAGGCTCTATTAACTTGTTAGAAGCATTTAAAGAACTGGATTACTCTCCAAGAATGATTCTGTCCAGCAGCAGCGCTGTTTACTCAAGTGCAATCAACAAAGAAGCTATTAAAGAAGATCATCCTATAAGACCTTTAAGCCCCTATGGTTTAAGCAAGTTTAATATGGAGCAAATAGCGCAGATGTATATGCAAAGAGACGGCATGGATATAACCATTAACCGCCCATTCTTTTTAATAGGCCCAAGAAAAGTAGACGATGTCTGTTCCTCTTTTGCAAGAAGTATAGTTACAATAGAAAAAGGAATCGACTCTAGGGTTGAAGTGGGTAATCTTGAGATAATAAGAGATTTTTTAGATATACGAGACGCAGTTGTTGCTTTACATATTATTTCTGAACAAGGAATTTCAGGAGAAATTTATAATATTTCTTCCGGTCTAGGTAACTCCTTGTGTGATGTCCTAGATTCTTTTAAGAAACTCTCTAAATTTGAGATAATTGAAGAGTATCAAAAAAATAGAGTTAGATCTATAGACGAACTTATAAGAATAGGTGATTCTGACAAGTTGAAGCTATTAGGATGGAAACCTAAATATGATATTAAAGAAACAATTTTTTCAATTTTAGAATACTGGAGAAAGAAGGGTTAAGTAAAAAATTTCGTTAGAATAGGAAAAAAATGTCAAATAATGAAAACTACCAATGTTTAATTCTTGCTGGCGGTTTAGCTACAAGATTAAGGCCAATAACAGAAAATATTCCGAAAGCAATGGTTCCTGTTGACGGGAAGCCTTTTATTGAATATCAAATTGAATTATTAGAAAAAGTCGGCATTAAGGATATTATTCTTTGCATTGGGTACAAAGGACATATGATCAAAGAACACTTTAAAGATGGAAGTAGCTTGGGAGTCAACATAAGATATAGCGAAGAGGAAAGTTTATTGGGCACAGGAGGTGCTATTCGTAATGCGATTAATCTGCTGAATGATAAATTCTTTATTTTATATGGTGATGCGTATCTAAACATAGATTACAAGAAAATTATTGATTATGTAGAAAGTCTCAATTGTCACGCTCTTCTAAGTGTATATAAAAATGAAGGAAATTTTGATACTAGTAATGTCAGCTTTATAGACAATAAACACGTTTTATACGATAAAGAAAGCCCTCAAGAAGATATGAAGTATATTGATTATGGAATGTCTGTCTTAACTAAAAAAGTAATCGAAGAATATATACCTGAAGGCGAAGTTTATGATTTAGCTAATTGTTATAACCAACTTTCTAAAGAAAGGTTACTTGTAGGATATGAAGTAAAAGAAAGGTTTTATGAGATTGGTTCATTTTCAGGACTGCAAGAGTTTAAAGATTACATCAATAATAATTTGTAACACAATTTTGTCTCTAATAGATTGGCATAGGAGGATTTTAGGCATTTATGAATCAAGCCTTTTTTTTTGATAGGGATGGAGTTTTGAATGAAATCGTGCAGAGGGATGGTGGACATTACTCGCCTCAAGATTTTTCTCAATTTGTAATCATAAAGGAAGCAATAGAGTTTACCCAATACACCCATTCATTAGGTTTTCTAAATATTGTTATATCTAATCAGCCTGATATATCCAGAGGAACATTACTTCAAAGCGACTTACAAGATATGACCAACGTTCTGTATAATTCCTTAAAAATTGATGACGTTTTCTACTGTGTTCATGATGATGAAGATATGTGCAAATGCAGAAAGCCTTTGCCTGGATTATTTCTTGAGGCCTCTTATAAATGGAATATAGAACTTACTAAGTCTTATATGGTAGGAGACACTTGGAAAGATATAGAGGCTGCAAAAAAAGTAAATGTTGATTCTTTTCTGATAGATACAGATTACAATGCTCAATATGAATACCCTAAGAGGGTAAAAAGTTTAAAAAATATTTCTGAATTAATAGGAAACTAATATGCAATTTATAGAAGAATATATCTCCAATAGTAAGTTAATACTTGATCAACTAGATAGAAGTGAAATAGCTGGAATGGTTTCAATTATAAAGGATACAAGAGAAAATGAAGGAAGATTATTTATAATTGGTGTAGGTGGAGGAGCTGGTCATGCTTCCCATGCAGTAAACGACTTCCGAAAAATTTGCGGCGTAGAATCTTATTCTCCTTCTGATAATGTTTCTGAATTAACCGCAAGAGTTAATGATGATGGCTGGGATACTTCTTATGTTAATTGGCTTATGGGTAGTAAATTAAAGAAAGAAGATTCACTTCTAATTTTTTCTGTTGGGGGAGGAAATTTAGAAAAAGAAGTAAGTGTAAATATTGTAAAGTCTCTACAGTACGCAGAAGAGATTGGATCTTCTATATGTGGAATAGTTGGAAGAGATGGAGGTTATACTGCTCAAATAGCTGATGCTTGTGTAGTAATACCACCTGTAGATTCTGATAATATAACACCCCATACAGAAGGCTTTCAGGCCTTGGTATGGCATCTTCTGGTCTCCCACCCAGACCTTCAGAAGTTTGAAATGAAATGGGAATCAGTTAAATGATATGAAAGCATTATTATTGGCTGCTGGCAAAGGGAAGAGACTAGCCCAAGTGACTAAGACATTGCCTAAACCTATGGTTGAAATAGAAGGTAAACCTATACTCGAGCATAATATATTAATGTTAAAGAACTCTGATATTTTTGACATATATATAAACCTTCACCATCTCCCAGAAATTATTCAAGATTATTTTGAGGATGGTTCCAAGTGGGGAATGAATATAAATTATGTATATGAAGAAGAGCTACTCGGCACTTCTGGGGCGGTTAAGAATTGCAAAACATACTTTCAAGATAGATTTTTAGTGGTTTACGGAGATAATTTATTTGATTCAAATCTTAGTCTAAAGAATTTAATAGATTTTCATAAAAAAAATGAATCAAGTTTTACTATGGGACTCTGTGAGGTGGAAGATATTTCTCAAAGTGGGACTGTAGAATTAGATAAGAGTAATAAAATAACTAAATTAATAGAGAAGCCTGCTACAGACGGAATAATTAAGGGCTGGGTAAATGCCGGTATTTATCTCATTGAATCATCTTTGATAGATTTAATTCCTACAGGAAATAGCGACTTTAGTAACGATTTTATTCCGTTCTTACTTGACTCAGATTATAATGTCTATGCCCATAAATTAGAAAGGAAGGTAATTCCTATTGACACCCCAACTAGGTTAGAACAAGCAATAAAGTAAGAGGAATAAAATAATATGAATCTAAATGTAAAATTATTTGCAGATGGAGCCGATAAATCAGGAATTCTTGAAATGGACCAAAATCCTCTGATTTCAGGATTTACCACAAATCCAACTTTAATGAAGTCGGCTGGCATTAAAGACTATAAAGCTTTTTCTTTAGATATTCTTAGCCATATAAAAGAAAAACCCATTTCTTTAGAAGTTTTTTCTGATGACTTTGAAGAAATGGAAAAACAAGCTCTCGAGATTGCCTCATGGGCAGACAATATTTATGTCAAGATACCAATAACTAATACTAAATCTGAATCAAGCAAAGATCTGATACAAAGGCTTAGCAATCAAGGGGTAAAATTAAATGTTACTGCAATGATGACTGTAGCCCAAGTAGAAAATATACTCCCTGCTTTAGCCGATGGTAAAGGAAGCTATGTATCTGTTTTTGCTGGAAGAATTGCTGATGCTGGGATAGACCCACTTCCAGTAATGAAAGAAGTTGTCGATAAGCTGGCTGATTACCCAAACATTGAACTTATATGGGCTAGCCCTCGAGAGCTTTATAATGTTGTTCAGGCTAACGACATAGGTTGTCATATTATTACTGCCACTAATGATATTCTCAAGAAACTACCCACGATTGGAAAGGACTTAGATCAGTTTTCTCTTGAAACAGTAAAGATGTTTTATGACGACGCAACTGAAGCTGGATACTCCATCTAGAATAGCCTCTGTCTTATAAATCTTATTATGATTTTTTGAACATGACATATGAAACAGATACAAAAGATGCCTACAGGAATGAAACAAAGGCCAATGCTTATAAAAATCAATATATACAAGGATTTAAGTGGGCCAGATTCACAATGTGGAAGCAAAAGAAGATAATAAAAAACTTTCTATCCCTATGCAATTTCTCTAAAAACGATAAGGTATTGGACGTACCTTGTGGAGCTGGATATATAGGAGATTTATTGTCTGGTATAGATGCACAGATAACAGCTTCAGATATTTCTATTGAGATGATGAAGCTAGCAGATAATGAATATCCAGGGTCTAATTTTCAAGGATTTTTGCAATCAGACATCACTAACATGCCATTGAGGAATGAAGAATTCAGATGCTCAATTATCTTAGCCTTAATGCATAGATTGCCAAGAGAAATAAGAAAAGAGGTCTTAACAGAGATAAAGAGAGTGACGAGCGAGTATATAATTATTTCATACAGCATCGAAAGTTTTGCTCAGAAATTTAAACAAACAATTCTTTCCCTCTTTCACAAAACTTATTTAGCTGCTCCTTCTTCGATAACTACGGATGAAATAACCCATGAGTTTGAAGAGTTTGGACTTAAAATCAAAAAACAAAAGAGGATTATTAGATTTTTATCTGCTAAGGTAGTTTTTCTGCTAGAGAAGTCTTAACTTTTCTTAAATTTATATTTATTAGAAAATTATAATTTAATGTTTATAATCGCGTTTTAGCATCAGAATAATTTATGGAAAATAAAGAAACACTTTACGACGGGTTGGAAGAAAGAAAGCAAAAAGAAATAGAGCACTCCAGAAAAAGGAGGGAAGTTTTGCAAGGGTTTGAGAGACTGGCTGATACCCATGCAGCTGATCAGATCGAAGATTTAGAAGAATTAATTAAAGATAAAGAAAAGTTTAATTATTATTTTGCAAATATGAAATATTATGCAATAACTACTTCAAGTGAAAAATACAAAACCGATTGGCTAGACAAATACACATCTTCTAAAGATTTGAATGTTTTAGACTTCGCCTGTGGAAGTGGAGAAAATGGTATTTATTCTGCAACTTGCGGCTCAAATGTAATTGGTATAGATATATCTCCCGAAGGCGTTGAAAATGCAACTAGTAATGCGAAGAAATTTAATGTTTCTGAAAATTGTCGATTCGAAGAAATGGATGGGGAGAATATGTCTTTCGAAAATGATACTTTTGATATTGCTGTTGAATATGGTGCTTTGCACCATGTCGATCTTGATAAGGCTTTATCTGAACTTTCAAGGGTCATTAAGCCAGGAGGTAAAATGATGTGTTTGGAGGCAATGCGACATAATCCCTTGATACATAATTATCGTAAAAGAACTCCCCATTTAAGAACTGAATGGGAAGTTGAACACATTCTAGGAGTTGAGAGTTTTGAAGTCATGGAAAAATATTTTAGCAAAGTAGAGGCTAAATATTTTCACCTTATGACTCTGGCCTTAGTTCCTTTAAGAAAAACCTTCTTATTTCCAATCCTATATCCTGTGTTTGATTTCTTTGATAAGATCTTGCTATCTAATAAACTAATCGGTAAATACGGTTGGATAATGGCTATAGAGTTGTCTGATCCTATAAAGAATTAGTGTATCTGTTCTTCAAGAGATTAATAGATCTATTGGTATCTTTATCCCTACTTTTTATCTCCTTGCCTCTTTTAATAATTATTGCTTTATCTATAAAACTTACTTCTGGTAAAGGTTCAGTTTTATATAAAGGAAAAAGAGCTTCGAAATATGGAGATATATTTTATCTTCTTAAGTTTAGAACTATGGTTCACGATGCAGAGAAGCTTGGAGGTCCGTCAACAGCTATTAATGATTCAAGATTAACTCCTATAGGTAGATTCTTAAGGAAATGTAAATTAGATGAACTTCCTCAGCTAATTAATGTTGCAAAAGGTGAAATGTCTCTCGTTGGACCAAGACCTCAAGTCTTGGAATATACAAAAGAGTATCAAGGTGAAGATTTAATAATCTTGAGTGTCCTTCCTGGAGTAACTGATTTAGCATCATTATATTTCTTAGATATGGACACTACTTTGGGCGAAACTGATGTAGATGAAGTATATAAAACCAAAATCGAGCCAATAAAAAATAAACTAAGAGTCCAATATGTTAAGAATAGAGGTTTTGCCCTTGATCTACGTATTCTTATAGAGACTTTTTTCAGTCTATTGGGAATAAAAGGAATCACAAAATTGAAATTTGATATTTAATGATTTATTCAGAACTCAAGAACTCCATGCGAATATCAAAACTTTGTTTTGGCTGCGAACCTTTAGGAGGAATTGATTGGGGGAAAGTAGAAGTAAAAGAGATTGAAAAAGCTATAGAGATATCTCTTGAATTAGGTTTAAACTTTTTTGATACTGCTGACGTCTATGGATTGGGTTTATCTGAAGAGAGGCTGTCAAAAATCTTAGGTAATAGAAGGCATGACTTAGTTATTTCAACTAAAGGAGGTGTTTCTTGGTCTTCAAATAAAAATAGCAGAGCAAGTATAGCTATAAACTGTTCACCAGATTATCTTGCAAAAGCTGTTGAAAATAGTCTAAGAAGATTAAATTTAGAATACATACCTATTTATTATGTTCATTGGCCAGATCCAAAAGTTGAAATAAAGAAAACTTTTGAAATACTCTCTAATCTTCAAAGTAAAGGAAAAATTGGACTAATAGGCTGTTCAAATTTTTCCCGAGATCAGCTTGTAGATGCAACAAATCATGCAGATATTTCGATAGTGCAAACTCCTCTCAATCCACTAGATAAACCCTTACCAGATTACTTATCTGCTTTATGTAATAAATACCATATTCAAATAGTCGCTTATAATGTATTAGGGTTTGGTCTATTAACGGGAAAATTTAAGAAATCGCAGGTTTTTCCAGCAGAAGATAGAAGGTCTCGGGTTGATAATTTTAAGACGGAAAACTTTGATGATGTCTCCACAAAAATTAAAGAAATTGAAGATAAAGCAAGATTACTTAATATGAGTCTTTTGGAATACACTCTTGACTGGGTCTTGAAAATAGAACACGTTGTTTCTGCTATTACTGGAATAAAAACAAGCCCTCAGGTGGTAGAAAATATAAATAGTTTACAAAAGATCTAAGTATTAGAAATGAAAAAAGAAGAACTAGAAAAATGGAACTTAACTGGCCTAATAGATCCCAGTAAGTATCAAGAAAAGGTTGATATATCAGGATACTCTAGTGAGCTATTGATTAACATGCTTAAATCCATGATTCTTATACGTTTAGCTGAAGAAAAACTAGCTGAACAGAGAGAAATAGGTTCAATTGGTGGTCCTGTACACCTGAGTGCTGGACAAGAAGCTATAGCAGTTGGAGTGTCATTGAACTTGTTATCCACTGATAGAATATTCGGTGCCCATAGATCTCACTCTCATGTCTTAGCTCTTGAGCCTTGCTCTTACCAACTATTTGCTGAGGTTTTGGGAAAAGATACTGGTCTTTCACGAGGTATGGGTGGCTCAATGCATTTAATAAATAAAAGATCTGGATTTTTTGGATCTGCTCCCATAGTATCAGGAACAGTCCCACTTGCAGTGGGAGCATCGTTTGATTCTCTTCGAAATGGAAGGAAAGATCTAGGTGTGGTTTACATTGGCGATGGAGCTATGGAAGAAGGTGTAGTTCACGAATCTTTAAATTTAGCAAGTATACTTTCCACTCCAACTCTGTTTGTAATAGAAAATAATTTATTTGCTAGTCATCTTCATATTTCACTAAGACAGAAAATTTTTTCAACTGCAAGATTTGCTGAAGCTAACAATATTGAATACGCAATAATTGATGGAAATAATATAATAGAAGTTTATGAATTAGCAAAAAATTTTACTAAAGATTCTAGAAATAAATCCAAGCCAAAATTTATTGAAGCAATTACTTACAGGCACTATGGGCATGTAGATTGGAGGAAAGATATTGATGTAGGTGTAAATAGATCCCAAGATGATCTTGATAACTGGATGAAGAGAGATCCAATATCTAGACTTAAAGAAAGCTTAATAGAGAATTCCGTACTAACTTTGAGAGAAATTAACGAACTTTCTTCGGACATTCAATCAAACATAAATTCTGATTGGGAAAGAGCAATGCAAGATCCTTACCCTGAGGATTCAGCACTGCTTTCAAGGGTGTATTCTAATGAATAAAGTAAAGCAAACATATGGAACCGCCATTAGGTCAGGGTTCAAGTACTTACTGGATAATCACCAAGAAGTTTTTGTCATTGGGCAAGGGCTATGGAGTCCATGGTATGTGGGAAATACTATGCAAGATCTTGATATCGACTACGGAAAAGACAGAATAATAGACACTCCTGTCTCTGAATCTGCTGTGACCGGACTGGCTGTAGGCGCCTCTCTGTGCGGCTCCTTACCTATTGTAGTGCACCCAAGGATTGATTTTATGCTCTATGCTATGGATGCAGTAGTAAATCAGGCTGCTAAATGGTCTCATATGACTGGTGGTCAAGCACACCCTGGTTTGACCATTAGGGCCATCATTAATAGAGGAGGAGAACAAGGAGCTCAGCATTCTCAATCTTTACATTCTTGGTTTGCCCATATTCCTGGTTTAAGAGTAGTAATGCCTTATTCTGTTCAAGATGCCAGAGATCTTTTGATCTCCTCGGTATTGTGTCCGGATCCTGTAGTTTATATCGATGATAGATGGTTATATGACAATGTGGAGGAAATAAATAAATCTCCCGAAGTTGATTTGAATAATTTTGAACCTAAGTCTATTAGTTCTGGCAATGATCTCACAATAGTTGCATCTAGTTATTCCACTCAACTTGCTCTTGATTCCAAAAATGATTTGAATGCCCATGGTATAAATCCTGAGATTATTGATGTAAGGGTTCTTAACCCTTTGAAGTGTGATCTAATCGTAGAGTCAGTTAGAAAAACAAGGAGGTTAGTAGTAATAGATGGCGGATGGAAAAATTCTGGCTTTGCTGCAGAGATTCTAGCCTCAGTAAGTGAATCTTTAGAACCAAATATTTTAAAAGCAAAACCACTCAGAATAACTCTCCCTGATTCTCCTGCTCCAACTTCTAAGAAGTTGGAATCCATATATTATCCAGATCAAAAGCTCATAACTGAAAAGATAAAAAATTTATTTACGTAGACGAGATAGCTATATCTTAATTTACTCTTTCGTTTGGGCTACATGAATATCTTACTTTATAACTTATTTCTTCTCCTTGGGTTAAACTATATTGACTTATGAATGACACAAGAATCTTACAGTCTTTTCAAAATAATTCTGCCCCTTGTACAGATACTTTAGGTGCAAAGGTTATTAATTTCTCGTCTGAACCACCTCTAATTGAGATGGAATTCAAAGCTATACATGATTTTACACATTCAGACGGTCAAGTAGTGCAGGGCGGTTTTGTTACGGGTATGTTAGATGCCCCTATGGCTCATCTTTTGATGGGCCTTTTTAATTTCAAAGTAATACCGATGACATTGGACATCAATGTCAGCTTCTTAGCACCTACACGTCAAGGAAAATTAGTAGCGGTAGCAGAAGTACTGCAACTAGGAAAAAGCACAGCTTTTATGACCAGCAAGCTATATCAAGAAAACACTTTAGTTGCCAGTTCGACTTCAACCGTGCGTTTGGTTCATACCAAATAATTTCTTTACACGCCAAAGTCCCAAGAGAGACCATCGTGGTATCTGTTTAGGATTTCTTTAGCAATTAGAATTCTATGAACTTCATCCGGTCCATC